>BNJV01002951.1_pt1 | contig 97514 bp, 122 predicted proteins | sample 8540591 | NCBI WGS metagenome assembly BNJV01 (sample SAMD00202457, study PRJDB9452) | human saliva metagenome | host: Homo sapiens | reverse complement strand
TTGAAAATATTAATAATTTTGAAACTGTGATAATAATCACAGTTTTTTATTAGTTAAATGATAATATATATAAGAAATTTTAATACTTTTGAAGAATAATGTAAATTGAACTATAATTAAAATTTGTTAAGTTTTAGAATGGAGGAAGATATGAAACTTAGATTAAGGTTGAAGAGTTTGACAAAGGTCTAAAGAATTATCAAAAATATTTGATACTAGCCCAAGAACTTTTGAAAAGAGGGGAACATATTCTGACACAGATGTTGTTAGATATGCAAAGGTAAATAGTTTTCTGAAATGAATGAAGATAAATCATTTCAGCTAAAGAGGCACTATTACCAGTTAATGAAGTACTATTTTATTTTACAGAAGATGAATACAGTGGCTGCTGAAGATACAAGAGAAAGATTAGTATTCTTAAGAGCTTGTGATATGAATGCAAAAGAATAGACCAAATATACTTAGGAAATGGAGCTTAACGATTTTTATACTAGAACTAGAAAAAAAAACTAAGTTTGTTGTTGTAGGTTGTACAAAAGTTTTAGAAACTGTTTCTGTGTTGCATGGAACAAACAAGGCAGATAACCATGATATGCTATGAACATAAGAGGAAATGAAATTAATTAGAACTTGAGAGACGCTATAGAAAAGATTTGGAGAAAATATGTGTAGGTTGTGGAAGATGGATGATATGTGTCCAACACATCTCAATATCTGAAGCATATGAAAAGTTGCACGTGCTATGAAAGAAAGATAATGAAGAATTGATATCAGAAGTTTATGAAAGTTGTTAAAGCAATGAAAGAAAAAAGAGAGGAGTAGAATATGTGTAATTGTGATAACCTTATATCCTTGTCCAGCTGAAATTATTGAAATAACAAACATACAGATATTGAATGGACATTTAGAGTAAAAGCAGATACAAGCAAACAAAACCAGGCAATTTTATGAAATCACCTAAGTTTGGAGAAAGCCCCATCGGCTCAAATTATATTGTTGGTTACAAATGAAATTTTTGAATATAAAATTGGAGATAAATAATCATTAGAGGACCTTATGGAATGGTTTTGACTAAATGAATATGTAGGTAAAGATTTAGTTATTGTTGTTGGAGGAAGTGTTTAGCACCATAGAGGAATAATACAATTTGTATATAATAATCCTGAAAAGAAAATCTTTTAAATTAATTGCAGGTTTTAAATCTCCAAAGATGTTTTATTGCAAAGACTTAGAAGAATGGAGCAAAAAACTTGATGTAGTTTTAACTGTTGATGGAGCAGAAGAAGGTTACAAAGGAAATATTGGTTTAGTTAAAATATATTCCTGAATTAAAATTCAATGATTTATCAAATGTTTCAGCAGTTGTTGTTGGACCTCCTATGATGATGAAATTTTGTAGCAGAATTCTAAAATTAAATGTTGCAGAAAATATTTGGGTTTTTATGAAAGAAATATGCACTGTGGTATAGGAAAATGTGGACACTGTAAATGGATGCAACATGTCATTTGATGAGATTGCACCACTGTATTTGATTACGAGTTTGCAAAGAATTTAGTAGGATCAGTAATAGATTGAGATATGATCAGAGATTTGAATATTAGAGTAATGATGCTTTTAGAATAACTAAAAACCAAATACACCACTGCACTCAGAGTAAGAGTTCCAGGAGGATTTAATGGCACCCTCGAATGTCTTATGTTAGTTTTCAGTGAAAAGAAGCCTGAAATAGAGTGGAGATGGACAAGTTCATATAACAACAAGACAAGGTTTTGAAATTCTTGAACAGATGGAAGATATGCCAGCAGTAAAATGAAAATGGCTCAACCTTTTAATTTGATAAGTTGCCTACAAACTCAAGATGAAAAAGGAAAAGGTGACTGCTGCAGGAACAAGAAACGTTTCAGCTTGTATAGGAAATAAGGTTTGTCCTAAGGCTCAAATATAGACTACAACTGCTGCAAAAAGACCTGAAAAGCATATTTCCTAATGATTTGGCATGTTAAAGCAGGAAGCTAACAGGTTGTCCTAACGATTTGCTGTATAAAAGCAAGAATGCACGACCTTTTGGTATTATAGGAACTTGCTCATCACCTGAATATGAAAATGGATAGATGTGTAATCTAGAAAGCTATGCGTAAAGAAATGCAGCTTTCAGTTGAAGCTTTGAAGAATTGAAAATACAAATTGCTAGAGATGAAAATACATGTATAGCAGTGGAGAATGTGTTATAAACTGTCCTATGTCAGCTTGGACTAGAAGCCCTAAAATATTATAAACTATGATTATGCAGAACAGGAAACAAATCCAAGATTCTGTGAAGATTGGTTACAGATGGGTAGATGAAGAGAGCATAGTTAAAATTATAGAAAATACATATAAATATGCTAAAGAATTTATATCTAAAGATGCTCCAAATGGACAAGGAACATGTGGGATATAGGTTGACAGAACAGGTGAAAAGTTTTCTAGAGAATGGGCTTTAAAAGAGCATGTTACTTACCCAAAGAACTATAGAAAGAGAACCTATACTGTTGGTTCACGCAACACAAATGATTAGTTCTGCTGAAGTTAAATTGTTTTAGCTTTTGACAGTGCTTTTACTTATGATATAATACTAAAGAGGTGATATAATGCAAAAGATTTTTAAAAGAGTAGCTGATAGAAAAGAAAAGGGACTGTACTCATTAAATGATGCCTCAGATGAGTGGATTTGGGAATGCAGATTTACTGCTATGTGCGTTGTTGATATGGAAATAAAAAGCTCCTAAAAGAGAAGTTATTGAAGCACTAAAAGAAAGATGTGAACATGGGAGTTTTTGGTTATTCTTTATGTGAGCGATGAATACTATAACTCAGTTATAAATTGCTAAAAGAAAAGCATAACTCAAGTGAAAATAGAGTGGCGAAGATTTGCCAAATGGAGTTGTGTAACTGCAATATATATTGTTTTGTAAATATTTTCACAAAAGTTGATGATGCAATTCTGGCTAATATTAACTCCAGTGTATTATCCATTTCATAATGCAGTAATAGATACAATAGAAAATTAATAACTTGTGATTTAAAAGAATACAGATGGCGTATTTTACTATTGACTATGATGAAGTTGAAAAGAAAAGCAGTTGGAAAACAATGAAATGAGTTTATACAACACCACTCACAATCCAGCAGGAAGAGTGTGGAAAGAAGAAGAATTAGCTAAAATTTTAGAAATTTCGTACATAATGTTCTAGAAGTATTTCAGATGAAATACATCAAGATATTATAATGAAAGTTGGATATAAACACATACCTTCAGCAATAGTTGCTACGGAAAATATGCAGATAATTTAATTACTGTATCAGCAGCTCTCTAAGACGTTTAACCTAGCAGGTTTAATACATTCTAATATAATCATTAGTAATGCTGAATTAAGAAAAAATATGATGAGGAAATAAAAAAATAAATCAAACAGAAATTAATATTTTAGGAATGTTAGCAACCTGTTGCCTATGAAAAAGGTAGTGAGTGGCTAGAATGTTAAAGAGATAATTGAAGATAACTTTAATTACTTAAAAACTGAATTAAATAAACATATACCTGAAATTACAATAACAAATTTAGAAGGAACATACTTAGTATTTTTAGATTTAAAGAAAATTATTCATTGATAAAGTAAAAGAATTTATTCAAGATAAATGTAATTTAGCAATAGATTTTGGAGAATGGTTTGAGCAAGTTTTAAAGGGTTTATTGTATAAATCTAAGCCAGATCCTGAAATAGTTTAAAAGCTGTTGAAAACATTATCACTGAATATAAAAATTAAAATAAAATATTATAAAAATAAAGAGGCTGTTGTAAAATTAAAATAGTAAAAATATGAATTACGAGAAATAGATAAAACAAAAAAACAGAATTCTGATTTTATCCTAAAATTTATTCAGTAACGAACTATTTTTTACTTTTTGTTAATTTGCAACAGCCCCTATTTTTATTTAAATTCTTTTTTAACTTCTGCTATCCAGTTTTCAATTCTTTTTGGAGTTAGGTTAGCTTGATTTTCTTCATCAAGAGCTAGTCCTATAAATTTACCATCTTCTATAATACTTGTTTCTTCATAGTGGTAACCATCAGTACTTCAAAACCAACTACTTTAGCTCCTTTTTACAATGACATCATACAGATGTCTTATTCCACCGCAGAAAGATTCTCCAAATGCAAATTGATTTCCAAGTCCAACTAATCCAACAACTTTACCTGTAAAATCAATTTCTTCTAATTTCTTTAAATTGTTCATCCAAGCTGCATGAGCTTCACCAACTTGGTAAGTAGGTAACAAAAATAAGATTTTCATAATTTTCTATTTCTTTAACTGCACTTTTAATATTAAAAGTTTTAAAATCACGTTTTAAGAAAAATTCGTTCATCAACACCTACAGTTGTTTTTGTAAGAGTTGCATAAAAATTCCAAGTTAAAATTTCCATTATAGTTCACATATATCTTTATTACTGCACTTACTAATAACATACCTGCAACAGGTGGTACAAATGAAATACTTCCAACATTTTAAATTTTTCTCTTCCACCATCTAAATTAAGTGGTTTTCTTTGGGACTTCATCTGAATACACAACCTTAATTTACTAATTCTTCTATTTTTAACTCTTCTATAACCTTTTGCAAGAGGGCAAACAGAAGTTTTTTAATATCAGCTACTTGAAATCTTGAAGGATCTAATTTGTTACCGTCCCTACAAGATATTATTGGAGTCTTAGACTTAGTAGCAATTCTATTAAATCTAATTTAGCTGTTACTAACCAATAGCATCAACTATATAATCATATTTTTATCTTTAAAGAATAAATCTACATTTTCTTTTAAAAATTTTTCATATACAGTTGACCATATTTTTGCTTTATGGTCCTCCAGGTTTAAATTAAACAACTTTGCTGGTGTTATTGCTAATGAAATGCAAAACAAACTTAAAAACATCAGGACCTATATTAGAAAAAGCAGGAGTTGCAGCAATTTTGACATCTTTAGAAGAAAATGATATCTTATTTATAGATGAAATTATAGATTAAATAACACTGTAGAAGAATTTATATCCTGCTATGGAAGATAAAAATTAGTTAGAATAAAAGAAATTTCTGAAGATCAAGATATATCAATTCAATATCTTGAACAAATTCTTTAAATTAAAAATGAAAATATAATTGAAGTAAAGAGGCCCTACTGGTGGTTATAAATTAACATTAAAACCTAATCAATAAATTTATATACTATATATAAAATTTTAGATGATGAAGAAAAAATAGATTGCAATGAAAATGCTGAAGGAAAGGCTCATAATTGTACTGAGGAAGCTTGTGGAGAAACTTGTATCTGGTGAACTTGATAATGCTATGACTAAAATCTTATCTGAGACATCTTTAGAATTTATTAAAAATGGTAAAAAATATAGGAGAAAAAATTGTTAAGTGTTCTTGTTACAGAAGTTTATGATGAATATATTTTAGTAAAGTAGATACAAATGATATAAATCATAAAATGTTTTTAGAAAAGAAAAGGAGATATAGTTAGAGCCGTTGATGGTTCTAATGAATATCTTTGTGAAATCAGAAGAAATTAATGATAAAGAAATTAAACTAAAAATAATAGAGAAAAAAAAGCAGATAAATTTTCTTTAGATATAGAACTAGATGCAGGTATTTCTATACTTAAAGGAGATAAGATTGGATCTGACTATATAAAAATTAACTGAATTAGGAATAAACAAAAATCATTCCAATTGCAGTCAAAAGATGTGTAGTCAAATTAGATAAGAGACAGATGGGCGACATAATAGCAAAAAGAAGCATAAAACAATGCCAAGGAGTTGTTCTCACTGTGGTTGACGAAATAGATTGACAAGTTAAATTTAAAAGATTAAGATTTAGTGTTAGTTCCTTATGAAAAATGAAGAAGAAGTATTTTAAAGGATATTCTAAGAAATTTAAAAGTTAAAGCCTTTCAAAAATTTTATATGTATAGAGCTGAAGGTGGTTTTGAAAAAGAAATTGATTTTTGAAAAGTCAAGGAGCTAAAATTATAAGTTTGGGAAAAAGAATATTAAGGGCAGAAACAGCAGCAATAGTTACAGGAGGAGTAATAATAAATGAGTTTTTCTAAAAGTTGCTTTTTCATACCTTAGGTTGCAAGGTTAATCAATATGAAACAGAAAGTATAAAGAATCAGCTTATTAAGAGAGGATAGAGGAAGTTCCTTTGAAGATAAATCTGATATATATATTATAAATTCATGTACTGTTACAAGTATAGCAGAGACAGAAAAACTAGAAATATGCTAAGGGAGAGCAAAAATAAATCCCGGAAGCAAAGGTAATGAGTTACAGGTTGTTATGCACAAACAAACAGTAGAGAAATATTAGAAATAGAAGATGTAGATTTTGTTATAGATAATAAAGAATAAAAGTAATATAGTGAATTTTGTTGAGCTATCGAAGATATAAGTTTTGAAAGAGAAAAATGGAAATATCTTCCAAGAAAAAGAGTACCAAGAATATGAGTTTGCTACTCTTAGAGAAATGACAAGAGCTTATGTAAAATACAAGATGGATGTAATCATTTCTGCTCATATCGTAAGATACCTTTTGCCAGAGGTAAAAGTAGATCAAGAAAGAAAGAAAAATATTTTAAAAGAAATAGAAAAAATTAGTAGAAGATGGTTTTAAAGAAGTGATATTAATAGGTATAGATTTAAGTGCCTATGGAGAAGATTTTGAAGAAAAAGATAGCTTTGAGTCTTTACTTGAAGATATATTAAAAATAAAAAGATTTAAAAAGAGTTAGAATAGGTTCAGTTTATCCTGATAAAATAACTGATAAATTTATAGATTTATTTAAGAATAAAAACTTGATGCCGCATCTTCACATATCTTCTACAGTCTTGTGACGACACAGTTTTAAAGAATATGAGAAGAAATTATGGAAGCGCCTTATAAGAGAAAGTTTATTAAAAGTTAAAAATCTAAAGTAAAATATGGAATTTACAGCAGACGTCATAGTAGGTTTTCCTAAAGAAGATGACTCAATGTTCCAAAATACTCGTAATGTCATAAAGGAGATTGAATTCCTAGGTTTACATATTTTCCAACATCCGATAGAGAAGGGACTATTGCAAGTAATATGGATGGTAAGGTAGATGCTAAAACTAAAAAACAAGAGCAGATAGCTTAGATCAATTGAAACAAGAAATGATATTAGAGAGTAGAGAGAAGTATTTAGGAGAAAGTTTTAGAAGTTTTAGTTGAAGAGGAAAAAGGAAGGTGAGTATTTCGGATATTCTCAAAATTATTTGAGAGTTAAAATTTAAATCAGAAAGAAAAAGAATCTTATAAATCAATTAATAAATACAAAAATAAAATCGATAGAAGATGATATCTTAATCGGTGAAAAGGAGAATTTTTATGGCAACTAAGAGAAAAAGAGGGCAGCCCTGTACTTGTACTAGTATTAACAGCAATTTTATTGGTTCTTTTATTTCTTAACTTTAGAGGAAACAATATAAAAATTATCAAAAGACGAAAAGTATTGATTATAGGTAAAACAAAATTTATTTGCTATATATGAAGATAGACTAGCAGTAAAAATTCCTTATGAACTTTTATATTGATAGTGATGAAACAGTTGAAGATTTAGTTAGCACCTAGAAATTATGAACAAGTATTAGAAAAATAAATTCTATTGTTCCTGAAAAACTTACAAGATATATAGTTATAAAAAGTGGAGAACATAAAACTAGATGTAGAAAATCAAAGAAATATTCCTGAAACTAATATAGGTGATAAAAGATTTATACTAACATCGAGTGTATATGCTATGTTTAAAGATTTATATCATGAGAAAAATTCTGTTGATGAACAAAATGAAAATATTTTAGTTGGATGTATTGAATGCTAATGGGTAGGTGGATATGCAAGAAAGACAGGAGAGCTTATAAAAAACAAGTTTAGGTATGAAGTATAATGCTGCTAACTATGAAACTACTCAAGATCAAAGTTATGTTATTTTAAATGACATATTCTAAAGAAAAAGCAGCTGAAAATATTAGATAAATTACCTGAAAAATCATTTTTAAAATTAAGACTAAATCAACAATACCAACTTTAGCAAATATAGTTGTGATAATTGGAAGTGAAAAATATTAATTTTAAAATAGATATTTATGGTGCTGACTCTGTTTTAAAAAGATGCAACTGATAAAGTTAAAAATTGGGTTATACTGATATAAATACTTCTGCTGCAAAAGAAGGAACAGAACAATCAGTTATAGAATACAATAAAGAAGATTATTTTATAGCATTAAGAATAGCAAAAGAATTAGGAATTACGGACATGATTGAAAACAATGAATTGGTTAATAGAATTGGCGTAACTATAAAGTAGAAGATGCAAAATGACTATAGTGATATCTTTTAATTTTAATTTTATAGGGAATAGTCTCCTATTGAATGGAATTTTAATGGGAGTAGTTCTCCATTCATATCCTTTTATAATCGGAAAAAGAAGAAGTCCATTTTTATATTTTTAGCTTGATTTTATATTCTTTACAGACAGACAAATATTCATATAATTTTTGATTCTAGTTTTATTCAGTATAGTGAATCTTTTCATTATGTGGAATACAATAAGAAAAGTATTTTATATTTATTGTCTTTAGATGTGTGGCATTTTATATGTTAGTAGTTTTTAGAAGTATTATTAATAATGAAATTGATATAGTGTATTTAATAATTAATGTAGTAAGTTTTTCATTTTAAAATTATTTCTATAGCAGTAGAAAGAACAAAAAGGAAAGTAGATGAAGCTTAATAAGTATAGAGATAATGATGTAGTATTGGGGGCAAGAGAAACACTAGGGAAATATGGTTTAAAGTTATAGTTTTCCTATGTTTTTGTGCTTTTTAAGACTTTATACCTTCAAGTTTTACAAGGAATGAATTTTCTTATTTAGCAGAAAGAAAATCAATACAAATTAATCAAAATAGATTCACCTAGAGGAAAACACTTGACTCTAAAGGAAAAATTAGTAGTAACAAACGGAACAGGTTACAGACTTATATATTCTTTAGGAAGAGAAGAGAATGAAGATATATATAAAAAGAAATAGCAAAAACTTACAGATAAAACAGAAGAAGTTGTAAGAGAGAGTTAAATATGGAGAAATTTTCCATATACAAAGACAATGTTTTTATTTGAAGATTTAGAAGAAGAAAAAGATCACATAAATTAATGGAAATAATAAATAATTATCCTACTTAGAAGTACAAGTGTATTCAAAAGAAAATATTTGTATGATACAGTAGCTTTCCTATACAATGGCAGGTTATGTAAAGAAAAACTCTCAGAGCATGAAAACTTAAAAGAAGCAGGATATACTCCAAGAGATATGATAGGTAAACTAGAATAGAAAAAGACTTATGATGACCTTTTTAAGAGGAAGAAATGGATTTAAATATATAGAAGCAAATGCTTTAAATAAAATTGAAAGAGAAGTAGAAAAAGTAAAAAGTCCAATTGTTGGTAAGAATTTATATATGGGTATAAATATGGAATTACAACAATATATGGAAGAAGAATTTGAAAAGATGGTAGAAGTGGATCTTTGTGGCTTTTAAATCCAAAGACAGGAGAAATTATAACTATAGTAAGTTATCCAACATACTCGTTAAATACTTTTAGTTCACAAATTTCACCTGAAGAATGGAATAAAAATATCAAAATGATCCTAGAAAAATTCAACTAATAAGACAATTGCTGGTGAATACCCACCAGGTTCTACATTTAAAAATGATATCAGCTATGGCATTTTTAAAAAGTGGTATAGATCCAAAAGCAAAATATACAATGACTATAACGGATATTATCAAGTAGGTAATTGGAAATGGAGAGCTTGGAAAAGAGGTGGTCTACACCAACAGATATGAAAATCTCTTTGTTGAATCAGCAAATACATATTACTATAAGTTTTCCGATCAGATTGGATACGCTCCTATAGTAAAAGCTGCCAGAGATTTTAGCTTAGGGCAAAAATCAGGGTATAGATGTTCCAGGAGAAAAACAGGAATTATTCCAGATCCTGATTGAAAAAGAGAAAACTAAAACAGTTTGGCTTTAGAGGAGATACTATACTTCTTTCAATAGGACAAGGTCTCACACTCTGTAACACCAATCCATCCAGCAAAAGCTATACTTTTGAGCTAATAAGGGTTGCGCAGGGAACCACATGTAGTTTCAAGAACAGAAGATGCACAAACTGGATAGAAACGGTTAAGTTACACTACTGTTTTAACTGATTATCCAGCTTCATTCTACGAAACTATAAAATGATGCTTTGATTGCAGCAGTCGATCAAAAATAATGGTACAACAAAAATAATGAAAACCATATGTTAAAGTTGGCAGCAAAAGTGGTTCGGCACATCCACATTCTAAATTGGACACATGCTTGCAGCTAGAGTATTTTCCAGCTGATACAGAACCCGAAGTTGTTATTCGAGTCTCACTAGAAGGCGAGCAGGTGGAGGAGGAGTACTACCGAGTGAATGGCTAAAAGATTTTTAGATAAATACCTAGAAGTTGAGGTATAGAAGTCGTTAAAGACACCTCAAACAGAAAACTACAAAAAGTCATACTTCTACCACTCAAAGGAATGTAACACATAATTCTGAACAAGGAAGAGAGAGAGAACAGTAAATGAAGAAAGAGAAACTGGAAACAACAAGTACAACAAGTACAACAAGTGAAGGAGAAGAAAACTAGATTAAACGAAAGACTTAAAGAGTATGAAGACGATGTTTTAAGTTTAAAACAAAAACAGGTTAAAGATGAAAATAAAAATGAAAAGCCCAAGAAAAGAAAGAGCTTAAAAGAGTTAGAAGTAACTGAAGTGACTCAAGTAATTGAATCAAAAGTTAAGAAAAGTAAAAATCAAAAATGATTTAGATGTAATAATTTTAGGGGATTAGAAGAATGAAGAATTGTCCATAGTTCAATATAAAGATGAAAATAATAATAATTGACGCAGGAGCAATATTCCAGATGAAAATTTACCAGGCATGGGATTTAGTCTACCGACTATTCATTTTTAGAAAATAATAAATCTAAAAGTTAAAGGTTTATTCGTAACACACGGACATGAGGACCACATAGGTGAATACCTTATTTGTATGATAGGAAAAAGATACAGTTATCTATGAGTGAAAACTAACAAAAATGCTCTAATAAAAATCTAAATTTGAAAATTTTGGAGTAAAGAAAAATCTACCAAAGATGGTTGAAGTGAGGGATCAAGAAGTAAAATAAGTGTGGAAAGTATTTTTACAGTTGAATTTCGTGAAAAGTTAGCACACCATTAGCTGACTCATATTCTTTATCAATAAAAACACCTGCAGGATCATGTGTTTGTTACAGGAGACTTCAAAAATAGATTTAACTCCTGTTGATAATGAAAAGTAGATTTTGTAAGACTATCTGAGTTAGAGAAGAAGGTAGTTGACTTGATGCTTTCAGACCCAACAAACTCTGAAGTAGAAGGTTTTTACCCTTCTGAAAGAAGTGTAGGGGATGCTTTGTAGACAGGAGTTTCAAAAAGCTACTGGAAGAATAGTTGTGGCAGTCTTTGCTTCACATGTTCATAGAATACAACAAATAATAGATACAGCTGCTCAATTTGGAAGAAAAATTGCTATTGATGGAAGAAGTCTATTAAAAGTTTTGAAATAGCTCCAAGTGTAGGAAGATTAAAATATACCTAAAAATACACTTATACCTATATCAGCAGTAGAGCAATTTTCAAGATGATGAAGTTGTTATTCTATGTACTGGTACACAAGGAGAACCTTTGGCAGCACTTTCAAGAATAGCTAAAAATATGCACAAGCATATAGTATTAAGAGAAGGAGACTACAGTTATAATTTCATCTACTCCAATACCAGGAAAATGAAAAGGTTGTTTTAACTAATATTAATAATATCTTAAGATATGATAGATTTAGTTTTTAAAAAGTTAGCAGGAATCCATGTTTCCAGGACTGGAAGTCAGAAGAACAAAAATTGATGTTAAATTTAATAAAACCCAAAGAACTTTATGCCTGTTCAGGTGAATATAGAATGCTTAGCGCACATATGAAATCTCGCTATAGAAACAGGAGTACCAAAGGATAAAATACTTATTACTCAAAAATGGTGATAAAGTGGAAGTTACAAAAGAATATGCAAAAATAAATGGAAAAGTAAATTTGGAGAAATTTTTAGTAGATGGTTAGGTGGTAGGAGATATTGAAGCAAAGTACCAAAGACAGACAACAATTATCTGAAGATGGAATAGTAATAGTTGTCTATTCAATAGATAAGCAAAACAGGATTTTCTTTCTATGTCTGAGATGTCTACAAAAGGTTTCGTTTACTACAAAGATTCAGAAGATACTATGAAAGAAGCACAAGACTATATTGAAGAAAATAAGAAAAAGAAGAAACTTATTTAGGAAGAGATTGGCAAGATTTAAGAGATGAGAGAGATTTACCAAGATTTTTCTATGAAAAACTAAAAAGAAATCCAATCATTGTTCCTATGTTGTTAGAAGTGAAAGTTAGAGAGAAATGAATAGTAAAAAGAGCTTTTTAAAGAAAAAGCACATAATTTAGAAGCTATTGTTAGAATAGGAAAAGATGGTTTAAACCAAAATATTATTCAAAGTATCCTTGATGCTATAGAATCAAGAGAACTCTATAAAGTTAAAAATTTTACAAAACTGTGAAGAAGAAAAACTGTAATTTATTCAAAATTAATGGATAATAAAGAGTTTGAGGTTGTAGGAATGATAGGTAGAACTATACTATATTTAAAGAAAAATAAGGAACATCCGACAATATCATTGGAATGGAAAAATATTTAAGTTTGGAGATACTATGAGTATGGAACTTACAGAAAATGTAAAGAGATTAGAAAGCAATTAATAGAAGTTGTACAGAAAAATGGAGGACATTTATAATTCAAATTTAGGAGTTGTAGAGCCATCAGTTCTGCTCCAAATGCAAGTTTTTAATTTTAAAGAAGATATAGTACTTTTGATGTAGGTCATCATACCTATGTTTATAAAAATCTTGACTGATAGAGACGATAAATTCCATACTATAAGAACAAGAGGAGGTCACCTTCTAGATCCAAGTGAAAGTACATATGATCATTTTATATCAGGACATGCAGGAACAGCTTTAGCCGCAGGAGTTGGTTTTGCTACCGCGAATCCTGATAAAAAGTTGTAGTTATTGTAGGAGATGCTTCTATTTCAAATGGACATTCTTTAGAGGCACTGAACTATATAGGCTATAAAAGTTAGACAACATATTAGTTATAGTAAATGATAATGATATGTCTATAGGTGAAAATGTAGCTTTATTTCAAAATTTTTAAAGAGAGTAATATCTAGTGGTAAATATCAAAATTTTTAGAGAAGATGTAAAAACTTTTATAAATAAAAATAAAAAGCTAATAGATTATACTTAGAAAGAATGGAGATCTTTGAAAGGTTATGTAACACCTTTCTATGCCTTAGAAAGTTTAGGATTTAGATTTTTAGTGTTTCTGAAGGAAATAATATAGAAAAGCTTTTACCTATGTTCAGAAAAAGCAAGATTTGAGACAATCTCCATAATCTACTAGTAAAAACAGAAAAAGGGAAAAGGTTATTGTTTTGCTGAAGAAAACAAAGAAAAAGTTTCATGGTATAGCATCCTTTAATATTGAAACTGGAAATACATATAAAGAGTTCTGTTTCGTACTCAGAGATATTTGGAAATAAAATCTTAGATTTAGCTAGAGAAGATAAAGAAATATATGCTTTATCAGCAGCAATGATAAAAGGAACAGGTCTTGACAAGCTAAAAGAATTTCCTGAGAGATGTATAGATACAGGAATAGCTGAAGGTTTTGCAGTTACTTTTTGCTGCGGGACCAGCAAGGTCACAGAAAAACCATATGTTTGTATCTATTCAACTTTATTCAAAAGAGCTATAAGTCAGCTTATCCATGATATATCTATACAGAATCTCCCTGTGAGATTTATTATAGATAGAAGTGGAATAGTTGGAGAAGATGGAAAAACTCACAATGGAATATATGATTTATCATTTTTCTTAACTATACAAAATTTTTACTGTTCTTTTGCCCAACTACAGCTAAAGAATTAGAAGAAGCTTTGGAGCTATCTAAAGATTTTAATTCTGGACCTTTAGTTATAAGAATACCAAGAGATTCAGTATTTAATATTGAAGATGATAAAGCCACTAGAAATTGGAAGATGGAAAGAAATAAAAAAGGAAGTAAAAATTTATTTATAGCAACAGGAACTATGCTAAAAATAATATTAGAAATACATGAAGAATTAAAAATAGAGGCATAGATGCAACTATTGTAAGTGCAGCCTCTGTTAAACCTCTTGATGAAAACTATCTATTAAACTATATAAAGGAATACGATAACATTTTTGTTTTGGAAGAAAATTATGTAAAAATTCTTTTGCAACATCTATTCTTGAATTTTAAATGACAATGGAATAAATAAATTAATTCATAGAATAGCCTTTAGATTCAGCTATAATTCCACATGGAAAAAGAGATGAATTATTGAGCAGAAGAAAGATTAAAGGGAGAAAGTTTAATAGAAAGAATAGAGGAATTCGTTTATGGAGATAATAAATCTAAAAAGTTTATTGATTGTCTTTTTAAATTTTCAAGATGTCAAAGACCTTGAATTGTGTGTGATGACCAGGGAGTAAAAGTATCAACTCATACTTATGATGTATTAAACATTTCTATAAATAAAATAAAAGAAAAATATGTAGATTATGACTTTGCTTTCACAGAAAATAGATTTCTTTGCTATAACTGTAGGAATAATAATACATGATATAAGTAAGTCTAGTTTGAGGAGGAATGAAGAAAAATTTTTCACATTCTCAAATGATGATAAAAATCCTGAGTACATCAAAGCTGAAGTTTACTCTGTACTAGAATTAATAGAAAAAGAATCAGGTTATAAACTGACTGATAGTGTTAAACAAAATATTGCCCATATAGTGGAATCACACCATGGTAAATGGGTAAAGGTACAACCTGAAACAGAAGAAGCAAATTTAGTCTATATAGCAGATATGGAGTCAGCAAAATATCATAGATAAATCCTATTCAAGCAAATGATATTTTAAAAATACTCAGCAAGAGGTCTTGGACTCAGTGAGATTGAGAAGAAATTAAATTGCTCAGCTGCAGTTATAAAGGACAGAATAAAGAGAGCAAAAAGAATTAAATTTAAGAACTTTTAGTGAACTGTTAGATGTCTACAAAGAAAAGGGAGAGTTCCAATAGGAGATAAATTTTTGTGTTAAGATCTAGAAGAAACTAAAAACTAAAGAAAGTATGTGGATAAAAATGGTTTTTATAATTTATTTATGAAAAATCCCTTAATGGAGTATATGATGAGATGACAAAAATTTTTTAAAAAGAAAATGAGATTAGATGAATATCTAGTGAAAATGAATATTTTGAAGATTTCGAAGTAGCTAAAAAGCAGATTATGGCAGGCAATGTTATAATAAATGAACAGAAAATAGATAAGCCTGGAATTATAATATCTTTAGATAAAATAAAAACAGTTAGAATAAAAAGATATCCCCTATGTAAGTAGAGGAGGATTAAAATTAAAGAAAGCAATAGATGTTTTTTTGATTTAAATTTTTAAAGATAAGATAGTTTTAGATATTGGAGCTTCGACAGGAGGCTTTACAGATTGTTCCTTACAAAAATGGAGCAAAAATTAGTTTATGCTGTAGATGTAGGAACAAATCAACTTGATTGGAAATTGAGAAATCATAATCAAGTAGTGAGTATTGAAAATAAACATATAAAATGATTTGGAAAAAAAGTGAAATCAAAGATGAAATAGATATTATAGTAATGGATATTTCATTTTATTTCAATAAAAAGTTCTATATAAAATAAAAAGAATTTTTATCTGAAAAATAGCTATGCTGTTTTTAATAAAGCCACAGTTTGAAGCTGAAAAAGAATATATAGATAAAGGGAATAGTTAAAGATTTAGAAATTCATAGTAATTACAGATATAATTGAAGATGCCAAGAATTATGATTTATTTTTAGAAAACTTAACTATTTCTCCTATAAAAGGGAACTAAAGGAAATACAGAATATTTAGCTAAATTTTTCTAAAAAGAATATTTTTCAGATAAAGAAATAGAAAAATATGATTAATAACAATATTAGGGAGGAAAAATAAGTGAAAGTAAGTTTAAGAAAGGCTGCTATGGTTTTAATGATAGCAATTTCAGGGTTATCTTTTTCAGATGATGACAGAACAGGATTTTTATCTAATATGAGAGAGTTAAAAGAAATATCAGATATTATGGATGTTATTCAAGATAGCTATGTTGAAAAATGCTAATGCTCATAAAAACAAAGAAGAAAAATAAAAAGACTCCACAGGCTGCACAAGAAAGTACAAAAAGTAACTAAAAAATCTTTTGATGCAAGGAGCTTTTAAAAGGAATGCTGGAATCATTAGATGATCCACACTCAGTATATTTTACAAGAGAAGAATTAAGAAGTTTCCAAGAAGATATTAAAGGTAAATATGTTGGTGTAGGAATGGTTATTCAAAAGAAAGTAGGAGAACCTCTAACAGTAGTTTCTCCTATAGAAGATGGGCCTGCATATAAAGCTGGAATAAAACCAAAAGATCAAATAGTTGAAATAGATGGAGAATCAACATATAATTTTAACTAGTGAAGAAGCTTCAAAAAGATTAAAAAGGTAAAGCTAACACTAGTGTTAAAGTAAAAGGTTTATAGAGAAGCTAATAAGTTAACAAAAAGTTTTTTTGAATTAAAAAGAGAAACTATAGAATTAAAATATGTAAAGAGTAAAATGCTTGAAGGAGGAATTGGTTACTAAGACTTACTCAATTTGGAGACAATGTTTATCCTGATATGAAAAAGCATTAGAAGGATTACAAGCAAAAAGGTATGAAAAGCTTTTAATTTTAGACTTAAGAAGTAACCCAGGTGGAGAATTAGGGCAATCAATAAAAATTGCTTCAATGTTTATAGAAAAAGGTAAAATTGTAAGTACAAGACAAAAAGAAGGGTGAAGAAACTGTTTACTCAAGAGAAGGGTAAATATTTTGGAAATTTCCCTATGGTTGTTTTTTAATAAATGGTGGTAGTGCTTCAGCTTCAGAAATTGTTTCAGGAGCATTGAAAAGATTATAAGAGAGCAACACTTATAGGTGAAAAAGTCACTTTGGAAAGGGTAGTGTACAAACTTTACTTCCTTTACCTGATGGAGATGGAATAAAAATAACTATTGCTAAATATTATACTCCAAATGGAATTTCTATAGATGGAACTGAATAGAACCTGATAAAAAGTAGAGGATAAAGGATTATTACCTAATCTCAGATGGAACTATAACTAATATAGATGAAAAATCAACAAAAAGAAAAATAAAAAGAAATTATAAAAAGAAGTTAAAGGTGAAAAAGCTGCTAAAGAAGTAGATACACATAAAGATATACAACTAGAAGCGGCAATTAAATTCTTAAATACACCAACACAAAAAGAATACACCTTCACCAAAGAAATAGAGGAGAGAATATGCTATATATAGTTGCAACGCCAATAGGAAATTTAGAAAGATATGACTTTAGAGCTATAAGAACTCTAAAAAGAAGTTGACTATATTTTTGCAGAAGACACAAGAGTAACAAGAAAATTATTAGATCACTATGAGATAAAAATACGGTCTACAGATATGATGAGCATACTAAGCAACACTCAGGTAGCTAATATAATAAATCTTTTAAAAGAAGAAAAGAACATTGCTTTTTAGTCACTGATGCAGGAACTCCTTGTATATCTGATCCAGGTTATGAAGTGGTTGATGAAGCTCATAAAAATAATATAAAGGTTGTAGCTATTCCCTGAGTGCTAGTGCACTGACCGCATCAGCCTCTATTGCAGGTATAGGTATGAGACGTTTTTGTTTTGAAGGGTTTCTACCCAAGAAAAAAGGTAGACAAACCTCTTCTAAAACAATTAGCTGAAGAAAAAGAAAGAACTATAGTCATCTATGAATCGCCTTAGAATAGAAAAAACTTTAAGAGACATAGAGACTTTTATGGAAAAAGAGAAGTTGTTATTGTTAGGGAAATAACAAAAATTTATGAAGAAGTTTTAAGAGGAAGTACTACTGAGCTTATAGAAAAGCTAGAAAAAATCCTATAAAGGGAGAGATAGTATACTTGTTGAAGGGCAACAAAAGGGAGGAAATAAATATGTCGATGACACAGATTAACTGGTATCCAGGACATATGAAAAACTAAGGATTTAATAGAAGAAAAATTTAAAGCTTATTGATGAAGTTTTGGAAATTGTTGATGCAAGAATACCTTTTATCAAGTAAGAATCCTAATATAGCAAGTCTTAGTAAAAATAAAAAGAATAATAGTTTTAAATAAGTCTGATTTAGCTTGAAAAGAAAAGAATTAGAAATATGGAAAAAAGTATTTTAAGGAACAAGATTTTTGCTGATGAAGTAGTTGAAATGAGTGCTGAAACTGGCTATAATTTAAAAAGCTTTATGAGGCTATTGAGTTTGTTTCTAAAGAAAGAAAAGAAAAATTATTAAAAAGGACTCAAAAAGTTAGTACAAGAATAATAGTTTTAGGAATACCTAATGTAGGAAAATCTAGACTAATAAACAGAATAGTTGGTAAAAAGATAGTGCTGGTGTTGGGAATAAAGCCTGGTTTTTACAAGAGAGAAAACAATGGGTCAGAATAAAAAGAAGGTATAGAGCTTTTAGATACTCCTGGTATACTATAGCCAAAAATTTGAAAGTGAAACTGTAGGAGTTAATCTTGCAATATCAGGTGCTATAAGAGATGAAATATTACCAATAGAAGATGTTGCTTGTTCTCTTATAAGAAAAATGTTAAAACAAGGTAGATGGACAAGTTTAAAAGATAGATATAAACTTTTAGAAGAAGATAGAGACGATGAAATTATGGAAAATATTTTATCAAAGGTTGCTCTAAGAATGGCTATGCTAAACAAAGGTGGAGAACTTAATGTTTTACAAGCAGCTTATACACTTCTAAGAGATTATAGGTCGGCTAAGTTAGGTAAATTTGGATTAGATGAAATAAAAGAGGTGTAAACAATGGATAAGTTAGATTTAAATATGAAAGAGGTTCATAAAGAATTGGTTGATTTTTAAAAGAAAACTTTAAGAAAAACGGATTTTTCTAAGGCTGTTTTAGGTTTATCAGGTGGAATTGACTCAGCTCTTGCAGCTTACTTACTAAGAGATGCCTTTAGGAAAAGAAAATGTACTTGCTATTATGATGCCATATAAGAGTTCAAACCCAGATAGTTTAAATCATGCTAAAATTAGTAGTTGAAGATTTAGGGATAAATTCTAAAAGTTATTGAAATAACAGATATGATAGATGCTTATTTTAAAAATGAAAAAGATCCTACATCTTTAAGAATGGGAAATAAAAATGGCAAGAGAAAGAATGTCAATTTTATATGATTATTCATCTAAAAGAAAAATGCTCTAGTAGTAGGAACATCTAATAAGACAGAAATTTACTTAGGATATAGCACACAATTTGGAGATTCTGCTTTGTGCTTTAAACCCAATAGGAGATTTATATAAGACTAATGTTTGGGAACTTTCAAGATATTTAAATATTCCTAAAGAATTAATAGAAAAGAAACCTAGTGCAGATTTATGGGAAGGTCAAAACTGATGAACAAGAAATGGGACTTACATATAAGGAAGCAGATCAAGTTTTTATATAGAATGTTAGAAGAAAATAAAACAGTAGAAGAAATTTTAAATGAAGGTTTTTGATAAATCTCTAGTTGAAAAATATTGTTAAAAGAATGAATAGAAGTGAATATAAAAAGAAGAATGCCACTTATAGCAAAAATAAAAAGGTAGGTGCCTATGCAAAAATCAATTAAAAAGAAGATTTAAAATGACTTTTTAAAAGAAAAAGAAGAATTGAGAGAAGTTATAGGAAAGATTGGAGGAAGTAATAATTCTCAAGCTAAAATTATAACTTCATTATTTCATGGGAATAGTTTTAGTAATTTTTGTAACTGGAATAATCTTAAAACAACTTTCACCTATGACGACACTTTTACTTTTTACTTTAATAATCAGTTTTTAAAATTATTTGGATGTTACAACAGATGCAAAAATCAATGCATTTTCAATTTTGGGTATTAAATTCTATTGAAATTAGAATAAATGAACTTGATAAAAGACAAAAAGATTGAGAAAAATTTTAGAAGGTTTAGAAGATAGATGAATAAGTATACTTATAATAAATAATTTTAGAGGAAAAATGAGATTAGTTCTATTATCTATGTTAGCTTTATCTATTTCAAGTTTTCGCAGCAAAACCATCATTACCAAAAATCTTATACAGTAAGATATACTCATAATTTTGGTAGAATAAATGGATGTTCAAATTCCAAAAGGGGACAATTTAACACAACTACTGATAGAAGACCTACTTTTGATGAATTAGATATAAAAATATTAATTACCCAGAATTATTTGTAGGAGCAAAATGGATAATTTTTGGTGTTTACTATGGAATGAAGTATAAAATCTTTTTAAAGGAAATGCTACACTAAATGAAGATTTAAAAACACATGATATTCAACTTAGAAAAGGTGATAGGATATCAAGCAAACATTTATATGCATTTCATAACCTAGGATTTTCATATGATTTTAAAGTAAATCATAAATTTACTATTACTCCAAAATAGAATTTTCATTATTCCAATTTTCATATAAATTTTTCTTCATCAGGAAGTAATAATGTAAGCAATGATGAAAGAAGATTTAATGCAGGCGGTATAAGAGTTGGTGGAGAAGCTAATTATCAATTTACTGAGGATTTTTGCTGTAAGATTTGATGTAATGACACATGTTCCACATGATAGTATAAAATCATCTCTTGATGTTTTCATTAACTGCTTCATATAATCTATATAGAAGTGGAAATACTGAGATCAATGCTATAGCAGGTATTGGATATGATAGTTTCAAATATAGAGATACACAAAAAGATATGCAAAACTTTATGGATTCAAAAGACAAACCAGTTTATAAATTAGGTGTTGAATTGAAGTTTTTAAATTAAAAATAATATAAAATCAAAAATAGGAACTTGTTTAAGAGTTCCTATTTTTAATCTAAATTATTAACGAGTTAAGTATAGTAATAGAGAACAAACTATAAATAAAGTTGCAACAACTTCAGTTGCTTTTGCTAAAAGTCCTCCATCTTTATTGATACCAAAAATTGTGTTAGAAGCACCCATTCCCATACTTGCTGTCATACCATGGCTTCTATCAGGTTGTATTAAAAACTAAAACTATTAGTATAAATGCTGATAAGAATAATAATACATTTAATAAAAGTTGACATAGCTCCTCCTTTAAGATTTTTAATTTACAATAGAATTATAACATAAGAGATATTTCAACTGTCTATAACTTGTAAAATTAAAAGTTTTAGAGTATAATATATAAGCTGTTAGTTTTTGTTAGGAGGAAAGATGCAAGAAATATTTGCGAAGTATGGAAGTACTATTGGTTTGGTAGTTCTTTGGATTGGAGTATTTTACTTTTTACTTATTAGACCTAATAAGAAAAGACAAAAAGAACAACAAAAATCTACTTAACTCTTTAAAAAGAAGGAACAGAAGTTATAACTATTGGTGGTATCAAAGGAACAATAGCTTTTGTTGGTGAAGATTATGTTGAACTTAGAGTGGATAAAGGGAGTTAAATTAACTTTTTAGAAAATCTGCTATAGCTAATGTTATCAGCAACAATAATCAACAATAAAAAAACGACAAAATTTTTGTCGTTTTTATTCCCTCTAAGCAATAAAAAGATAAGGATGTTATTTTATGATTAATTACTGCCTTTTTCTTTTTCTTTTGTCAGTCTTAAGTTTCTCAGCTCAAGTTAAAAGATGTAAGATTTCGTAATAATACATGTTCAATTAGTTTGAATGCAAGAGAGGGAGAATATTTAGTCAGTGCTGATGAAGAATCAAGGCTCATATATATGAAATACAAAAATTTAGATTCAAGTTCTTGTGAAAAAAATTTACAAAAAATTTAGAATATGATATTAGAGATTCAAACCTATTTGAAGATGTAGTTATAGATAAAACAAGAGATAGTGTTTCAATAACATTACAAGTAGCTCCAAAAAGTTGGCTATGTAATGGATGCAACAAATAATAGAATAGATGTAAATTTTCATAGAACTACTAAAAATAAACATCTTATTGTTATAGACCCAGGGACATGGAGGAAAAAGATCCTGGTGCAATAGAGGTTCAGTAGTAGAAAAAGAAAATAGTTCTTTCAGTTGGAACATTCTTAAAGGAAGAACTTTCAAAAGATTTTTAATGTGGTTATGACAAGAGATTCAGATGTTTTTGTTGTACTTAGTCAAAGACCCTAAGATGGCGAAATAAAAAGTAATGCAAAAATTATTTGTAAGTATACATGCAAACGCCTCAGAAAGTAAGAATGCAAAGTGGAGTTGAAGTTTTCTATTTCTCAAAAAATCATCTCCTTATGCTGAAAAGAATTGCTAATTTTGAAAAAACACTATAGGAGAACAATATGGAGATAGCAGTGATAAGATCATTCAAATTTCTGGGAACTAGCCTATAAAAAGAATCAGGAAAAATTCAATAAGATTAGCAAGAAAGATTGCTGAAAAATATCTCAAGTGGTTTAGCATTAAAAAAATGGTGGAGTTCATGGTGCAAACTTTGCTGTTCTAAGAGGATTTAATGGAACAGGGGTTTTAATAGAGCTTGGTTTTTGTTAGTAATTCTTATGATGCAGCAATTTTAGTTGATAGAGATTCTCAACAAAAAATGGCAGAGGAAATTGCAAAAATCAATTAAAGAATATTTGACAAGGTGATGAAATGAGTAAAAATAAGAGAGTAACTTTTAAATCAACTGCTATTTTATTAGGAATACTTATAATTTTAGTAGCTATAAAAAATTTTAATGCCTTCTAAAAGATAAAATTGGAGAAATTGAAGTTAGAAAAGTTGAAGTTAAAGCAGAAGAATTAGTTAAAATTCCTGCTTATGCTGTAGATAAAGATAGTGACAGTCCTAAAAAATATACTATTAGTACAAAAGAGGCTGCAACAAGTGATCTATTACAAGTAGCAGTTCAAGATATGACTAAGAACTATTCAGAAGATTTAGAATTAAAAAAATATATTTTAGTGATAGTGCTGTGTATTATGAATTTAACAAAAAGATTTATCAGAAGGTTTTATGCAAGCCTTACAAATGGTAACAGAAGAAATAATGGGTATAAGTGAAATAAACTTTTATATAATAAGAGGAGAAAAAATGTTTGATAAGTTGGAAGAAGTTGTTACTAGATATGAGGAGCTAAATCAAATGCTAGTAAGTCCAGAAGTTTTTAGCAGATTCTAAAAATGATAGAATGCAACAAGGCAATAAACGAAATAACGGAGATTGTTGAAAAAAATATAAAGAATATAAAAATATGTAGACGATATTGAATTTATAAAAGAAAGTTTCAAGACTGAAAAAGATCCAGATATGAAAGAAATGCTTAATGAAGAGTTAAAAGAAGCAGAAGAAAAATTACTAAGTCTTGAAGAAGAATTAAAAATTCTGTTACTACCTAAAGATAAAAACGATGACAAAAATGTTATCGTTGAAATAAGAGGTGGAGCAGGTGGAGACGAAGCAGCTCTATTTGCAGCAGACTTATTTAGAATGTATTCAAGATATGCTGAAAGAAAAATGGAAAATTGAAATTATAGAAAAACAAGATGGAGAACTAAACGGACTAAAAAGAAGTAGCCTTTACTATAATTGGTTTAGGTGCATACTCAAGATTAAAGTTTGAATCAGGAGTTCATAGAGTACAAAAGAGTTCCTAAGACAGAAGCATCAGGAAGAATACATACTTCAACTGCAACAGTAGCTGTTTTACCAGAAGTTGAAAGATGTACAAGAAGTAACAGTTGATCCTAAGGATTTAAAAATAGATACTTATAGATCAGGAGGAGCTGGAGGTCAGCACGTAAACATGACTGACTCAGCTGTTAGAATACACATTTACCTACAGGAATAGTAGTTCAATGTCAAGATGAAAGATCTCAATTAAAAAAATAGAGAAAAAGCAATGAAACACTTACTTACTAAACTTTATGAAATGGAACAAGAAAAAAACAAAAGAAGTGAAGTTGAATCAGAAAGAAGATTACAAGTTGGTACAGGAGATAGAGGCAGAAAAAAATTAGAACATATAACTTCCCAGATGGAAGAATCACTGACCATAGAATAAAAATTAACAGTACATCAATTAGAAGCATTCTTAGACGGGGATATAGATGAAATGATTGATGCACTTATAACTTTTCACTCAAGCAGAGTTATTATCTGCTTCAGAGCAATAATGAATTTACTAGAAATATTAAAAATTTGTTGAAGAGTATTTGAAAAAATACTCTTTTTCAAAAACCCCGTTTAGAAGCAGAAAAATTAGTGTCTTATGTTTTTAAAACCTTGATAGAATAGCTCTTTATATTCATCATGAAAGAGAAATTGACTGAGGAAGAAAAAACTTCTATAAAAACAATTTTTAAAACAAATGGTGGAAGATCTTTTGATGAAATAAAGGGAGAAAAAGAAAGATTATAAGACTGAAAAATTTAGATATTTTTAATAAATCTGTTGAATATCTTAAGAAAAATGGAGTTCCCTAGTGCTTTAGTAGATACAGAATATATTTTTCAGAAGCTTTAAAAGTAGTAGAAATACTTTTTAAAAATATAGTATGTCAAGAGAAATTAAAGAAGAAGATAAAAATAAAATTAGAGAAATGTTGATGTTAAGAGCTAAGAATGAAAAACCATTACAATACATTTTAGAGAATGGGAATTTTATGGACTTCCTTTTAAAGTTAGAGAGAATGTTCTAATTCCTAGACCAGATACAGAAATCTTGAGTTGAACAATGTATACAACTTATGAGAGAAATAGAAGAACCTAATATTTTAGATATAGGTAGGAAGTGGAGCAATATCTATTGCCATTACAAATGAATTAAAAATCTAGCTCTGTAACAGGAGTAGATATAAATGAAGATGCTATAGAACTTTGCAAATGAAAATAAAAGTATTAAACAAAGTAGAAAAATGTAAACTTTATGAAATCTGATTTATTTGAAAAATTAGATGAAGATTTTAAATATGATTTAATAGTTTCAAACCCACCATATATAACAAAAGAAGAGTATGAAACTTTAATGCCTGAAGTTAAAAACTTTGAGCCTAAAAATGCTCTTACTGACTTAGGAGATGGACTACATTTTTATAGAGAAATTTCAAAAAGCAGGAGCATATTTAAAAGATACAGGTTATCTAGCTTTTGAAATTGGATATAAACAAGCAAAAAGATGTTTCAAAAATTTTAGAAGATAATAATTTTTGCTATTTTATCTGTGGTAAAAGACTATGGTGGAAATGATAGAGTAGTACTGCTAAAAAGCAATAAAAAGCTGATAATTTTTGAAGAAATTGAGGGAAGATGAAGATGTCGACTTATCTTAGTGATTATGATTATTTTTGCCTGAAGAACTAATAGGGTCAAAAACCCTAGAGAACCTAGAGATTCAGCAAAAACTTATGTTGATAAATAGAAAAACAGGAGAAATTGAACATAAACATTTCTATAATATAATTGACTATTTACAAAAAGGTGATGTTTTAGTTAGAAATGCAACCAAAGTTATACCTGCTAGAATATATGGACATAAAGAAAGTGGTGGAGTTCTAGAAGTTCTTTTAATAAAAAGAATTTCTATAGACACTTGGGAATGTTTGTTGAAACCAGCTAAAAATTAAAATTAGGGACAGAAATATATATGGGGAAAAATAAGGAACTAATAGCTGAATTATTAGAAATTAAAGAAGATGGAAATAGAATATTAAAGTTTTTATTATGAAGGTAGTTTTGAAGAGTTTTCTAGATAAACTTGGTTCTATGCCTTTACCTCCTATATAACAAGAAAACTAGAAAAATAAAGATAGGTATCAAACTGTTTATGCTCAAAGAGGAGAATCTGTTGCTGCTCCAACTGCAGGATTACATTTTTACAGAGGAGCTATTGAAAAAAATCTCAGAAAAGGGTATAGAAATAGTTGATATTTTCTTAGAAGTTGGGCTAGGAACATTTAGACCTGTTCAAACAGAAAATGTTTTTAGAACATAAGATGCATGAAGAAAGCTTTGAAATTTCAGAAAAAAGCTGCAAAAGACTATAAATGAAGCTAAGGCACAAGGAAGAAGAGTTATTTCAGTTGGTACAACTGCAACAAAGAGCATTAGAATCTTCTGTTGATGAAAAATGGAAAATTAATTGCTCAGATACAGGAATTTTTATATATCCTGGCTATCAATTTAAAAATAGTTGATGCTTTAATAACAAACTTTCACCTTCCAAAATCAACATTATTGATGCTTGTTTCAGCATTATATGACAGAGAAAAATGCTTGAAATATATAAATTGGCAGTTAAAGAAGAATATCACTTTTTAGCTTTGGTGATAGTATGTTTATTTATTAATTGGGGGTAATATGAGAATAATAGCAGGTGAAGCTAAAAATAGAATAATAAAGACAAGAAAAAGGGTTTTGATACAAGACCAACTCTTGAAAGTGTAAAAAGAATCTCTCTCAATAATTGCTCCATATATAGAAAAATTCTGTTTTCTTAGATCTATTCAGTGGAAGTGAAGTATATCACTTGAAGCTGTGAGTAGAGGTGCTAAAAGAGCTGTCATGATAGAAAAAGATGGAGAAGCTTTTAAAAATATATTATTGAAAACATTGATAACTAGGTTTTCACAGATAGATGTAGAGCTTATAAAAATGATGTTATAAGAGCTGTAGAAATATTAGGAAGAAAAAGGAAAAAAATTTGATATAATATTTATGGATCCACCTTTATCAAGATAATATTACTACAAAAGGTTTTTAAAAGCTATAGATAAAGGCAGATATTTTAGCAGACGATGGTTTAATAATCTGTGAACATCATTTATTTGAAGATTTAGAAGACAATATAGCATCTTTTTAGAAAAACTGATGAAAGAAAATATAATAAAAATATTAACATTTTTTTACAAAATAAATAGCAGTTTTTCTGAATTTTTATACTTCTAATTATATATTTCGATTACTTGATAGCTCATAAATGTTTTTCGAGCTCCACAAAGGCTCTCAAACATTTATGGACATCGCAGTAATCTCATTTCAATTTTTAATATAAATTTTTCAAGAAAAACTTAGAAATTTAATTATAAATATTTTTATTATATGAAAAGGAGTGGGAATGTCAAAAATACTTTTGAAGAAAAATTTAGAAAATTTAGATGAAATTATTGAAAAACTAGAAAGCGGAGAACTTAGTCTAGATGATGCAATAAAAAGAATATGAAAATGCGATGAAACTTATAAAAACTGCTTTCTAAGATGTTAAATGAAGCTGAGGGTAGATTAATAAAAGTCATTGAAAAATGGTGAAATTGAGACAGAGGAGATTTAAGATGAATAGTGATTTCCAAGTTTATTTAAAAGAAAAAAACTAATTTTTGAAACTGAATTAAAAAGAGTTAGAAGAACTCTCATATCCAGAAACTATAGCAAAAAGGAATGGAGTATGCTCTTTTTAAATGGTGGTAAAAAGATTGAGACCTTTTACTTTTTACAACTTTGGAATTATTAAATCAAGATATACAAAAAGGGGTAAAGTCAGCTATAGGAATAGAGATGATACATTCTTATTCTCTTGTTCATGATGACTTACCAGCTCTTGACAATGATGATTATAGAAGAGGTAAATTAACAACTCATAAAGTTTTTGGAGAAGCTGAAGCTATTCTTATAGGGGATGCACTTTTGACTTATGCTTTCTATATGTTATCAGAAAAATTTAAATATTTTTTATCATTTGAGCAAATTACAAAAATTATTTCAAAAACTTCTGCTTATTCAGGAATAAATGGAATGATAGGTGGGCAAATGATAGATATTGAAAGTGAAAATAAAAATTAATCTAGAGACTTTTAAAAATATATTCATAAACATAAGACAGGAAAAGTTAATAAAAACTTCCCTATTGAAATAGCTTGTATTATAGTTGATGTTTCTGAAGATAAAAAGACTATATTAGAAGAATATGCGGAGCTCATTGGTTTTAGCTTTTCAAGTAAAAAGATGATATTTTAGATATTGAAGGAACTTTTGAAGATTTAGGTAAGCCTGTTGGAAGCGATGATGATTTACATAAGGCGACTTATCCTAGTATTTTTAGGTATGGAAGAAAGTAAAAATTCTAAACGAGACTGTTGAAAGAGCAAAAGATTATACATAATATGTTTGGAGAAGAGAAAGGAAAGATTTTTGATTTCTCTTGCTGATTTTATAAGAGAGAGAAATCTAATATGTGGGATTAGTTAATCTTTGACTAGATTTTATCTGTAGCTTTTTATTATACATAGGAGGAAAAATTTATGAAAAAAATCGGTTTTTATTTTTGGAGCTTTGTTAATTATTGTGTTAGGGGTATTATTTTTTAAATAATAAAAAAAGACAATAGCCAAGAACAAGTTGCTCAAGAAAAAGGCACAAGTTACGGAAGAAAAGTGTTATAAATGTTGGGGTATTACAATTACTTAGTCACCCAGCTTTAGATAGCATTTATAAAGGAATGGTAGAAGAACTTGCAAAGACAAGGTTATGAAGATGGAAAGAATATTAGACTTGATTTACAAAATGCTCAAGGAGAACAAAGTAATCTTGCTCTTATGAGTGAAAAATTAGTTAGTGAAAAATGATATCTTAGTAGGAATTACAACACCTGCAACTTTAAGTCTTGCTAATGCAACAAAGGATATTCCTATAATCATGGCAGGAATTACTTATCCAGTTGAAGCAGGTCTTATTGCAAGTGAAGAAAAACCAGGAAATAATATCACTGGAGTAAGCGATAGAACACCTATAAAACAACAACTTGAATTAATGAAGGAAATTATACCTAACTTAAAGAAAATTGGTCTATTATATACTTCATGAAGATAACTCAATAAAAACAAATTGAAGAAGCTAAAAAATATGCAGCTGAATTAGGATTAGAAGTTAAATTAGCTTCAATAGCAAAACTCTAATGATATTCAACAAGTTACAGAAAGTTTAGCAAGTGAAGTTCAAGCGATATTTGTCCCTTATTGACAATACTATATCAAGTGCTATGGCAACAGTTGTAAAGTTACAGATAAATTTAAAATAGGAGTTTTCCTTCAGCTGACACTATGGTTGCTGATGGTGGAGTTTTAGGTTTAGGGAGTTGACCAATATCAAATCGGTGTTGAAAAACTGCAAAAAGTTATAGTGGATGTAATAAATGGTAAAAACCAGCTGATACTCCTATTGTTTTTAGCTAATGAAGGAGTTATATACTTAAAATGAAGCTAAAAAGCACAAGAATTAGGAATAGAAATTCCTGCAACTATTAAAGAAAAAGCACAAATAGTTATAGTATTTAGTAAAAATAGTTCGTTAGCTGTAGATTTTTAAACGGATAAAAATTAAGAATTCGCTGCAAATTCGGCAAACTCACTTTGTTCAAACAAGCCGAGATTTGCTCGGCTCATTCTCATTCTAATCTTTATCCCAAAATCTGGAATATAACTCACTTATTTTTCTAAAATCTTTATATAGAAGATAGGAAGGAAGAGGAAAATGGATTTACTGATTTCAGCAATTTTCACAAGGACTGTTGTGGAGTTTACTATCGTTAGGTTTATTTATAAGTTTTCGTGTCTTGAATATTGCAGACATGACAACAGAAGGGCTCTTATCCTTTAGGAGCAGCTGTTTGTGTTATGCTTATACAAAGTGGTTATTCACCTTTAACTGCAACAATCATAGCAATGCTTGTTGGTTCTCTTGCAGGCTTAGTAGACAGCTATCTTTATAAATGTTTGTAAAATTCCAAGTTTACTTGCAGGTATTCTTATAATGACAGCTTTTACTTTCAGTAAATCTCGTATAATGAAAAGACCTAATTTAAGTTTACTTAATAAGGAAACTATTTTTGATAGTTTATCAAAATTAAATTTACCACCTTATTTTGATATTATATTATTGGGTTTAGTAGTGATTTCTATTGTGATTTTTAGCAATGCATTTTATTTTTAACACTGAGTTAGGACAAGCTCTGATTGCTAACAGGAGATAATCCAAAATGGCAACATCATTAGGAATATCTACTAAAAAGATGACTACTCTTGGACTTATGCTTTCAAATTCATTGATAGCTTTAACAGGGAGCAATACTTTCTCAAAACAATGGATATGCTGATGTTAATAGTGGATTAGAGTAATTGTTGTCGTCTTGCTGCTATTATAATAGCAGAAGTGATTTTTTTACTGATGTAAACTTTTTAACACGTCTTGTTTTGTATAGTATTTGGTCTCTATGATATATCGTTTACTTTTAGTTTTTGTATTGAAATTAAATGTAATACAAGCTAATGACTTTAAATTGGTTTCAGCTCTTTTAATAGCACTATTTTTTTAAGTGTACCTGAATTAAAAAGTTTTCTTTAAAGTTAGGAAAAAGGTGATAAATAATGCCATACATAGAATTAAAAAATATAAATAAAGTTTTTAATCCAAATTCAAACAGAGAATATCATGCTTTGAAGAATATAAATCTTGTTATTAATAAAGGAGATTTTATTACAATAATTGGTGGAAATGGAGCAGGAAAAATCAACATTATTTAATGCAATATCTGGAGTTTTTTTCCTTTAGATAGTGGAAGTATATCAATTAATGACATAGAAATTTCATCAACAAAAGGAATTTGAAAGAGCTAAGTATATAGTCGTGTTTTCCAAAAACTTTAGATAATACAGCTCCCTCGTATGACAGTTGCTGAGAATATGGCATTAGCTCTTAACTCGTGAGAAAGAAGAACATTAAAATTTAGTAAAAATAAAGATAATATAGCCTTATTTGAGAATTTATTAAAAATCTTAATTTAGGTTTAGAGCAAAAAACTAAATACTGAAATGGGAGTTTCATTAGGTGGACAAAGACAAGCTCATATGCCTTTACGTATGGCAACAATGAAAGCTCCTGAATTAATTTTATTAGATGAGCATACTGCAGCTCTTGATCCAAAGACACAAAAAGAAAATTATGCTTTTATCAGAAGAGAAAGTAAAAGAAAAATCTTACAGCTCTTATGATAACTCCTAATCTTCAAGATGCTTTTAACTTATGGTAATAGAATGTTACTTTACATCAAGGGAGAAATTGTTAGAGACTTTTCAGAAGAGGAGAAATTATCTGTAACAGATTTATATAAGATTATGGTTGACCTTGATGAATAATATTTTATTTATTTTTATAGGAAATTATGCTATATTATAGATAAATAGAAAAATTTTATTAAAGGAGAAAATAATATGAGAATAAGAAGTGTTGAAACAGCTATAAGAGCAGATGTTAGCAGAAATATTCCTAATGGAGTAGATAGTTTTAGGAATATTCGATAATTTAGTACACCAATTTTTCCATTTCCAGAAAGTCTTTCTATAATACTTTCTTTCTCAGAAATGGAAGGACCTACAATGTTCCAAGTGAGAATAAATGCACCAAAATGATGATTTAGTATCAAAAGGGAGATTTTTGGGGTATTACCAGATCAATTTGGTTATGGAAGAAAAGTAATTAATTTAGGTGGAATTTTAATTAGTGAAAAGAGGGAAATACACTATAGATATTTTTGAATTAAGTGTTGATAAAAATTAAAATTCATAAAAACTAGAAGATTATTCTTTGCTGATTATCCACCTCAAAGAGAATTTACTGATGTTGAAAAAGCAAGCATATTAGAAGATGAAAGCTTGATAAGAGTTGTTAAAAACAGAATTTAAGCCTTTGAATTTGCAAAATGATGATACTGTAAAACCTATTAAGTTACAAATATCTTTAGATGACTCTGTACCATTGGAAGAAGGATACATTGCAGTTCCTGAAGATAATACTATTTTAGTAAAAGGGAAAAATTTGATTTAACAGGTATGAGAAGACATGTTGAATGGATGTTTGGAAAAACCTATACCAAACAAGAAGAAGAACCTGATGAAGAAAAATAAGGTGTTAATATGAGTGTAAAATATGTAGCTATGAAGCTAATATCATTTGTAGATAAAGGAGTTATTCAAATATTGTCCTGAATGATGCTTTTTAAAGAATTCTATCTTACAGCTAAAGAAAAGCTTTTCTATTACAGAAATATTTTTATGGTGTTTTAAGAAATAAGAATTTCTTAGACTATATGATAGATACCAAAGTAATAAAGAAAGAATGGATAAGAAATCTATTAAGAATTTCAATTTACCAATTAACTTTTATGTCCAGTGATGCTAAAGGTGTTGTTTGGGAAGCAACTGAAATTGCTAAAAAGCATGGAATAGCTATTTCTAAATTTATAAATGGAACTTTAAGAAACTATTTGAGAAATAAAGATTTAGAAATAAAAACTATCATGATGAGAAAAACTATGAAATTTTGTACTCTATTCCAATATTTTTGTGATATATTAGAAAAACAATATGGAAGTGAAAATTTAAACCAAGCTATTATTAGTTTAAAGAAAATTCCTTATTTATCAGTAAGAGTAAATAAATTAAAATATAGTGAAGAAGAATTTGAAGAATTTTAAAAGAAAAAGATATTCAAATTATAGTTGATTCAGTATATTATGTGAATTCAGGTTTGATAATAAATTCTAAAAGAATTTAAAGAAGGAAAAATAATTGCCCAAGATGTTTCATCATATTTAGCAGCTAAAAACTTAGGAGTAAAAGCCAAATGATTTAGTTTTTAGATATTTGTGCTGCACCAGGTGGAAAAACTGCAGTTCTTGCTGAAGAAATGGAAAAACAAAGGTGAAATCATAGCTATAGATATACATCAACATAAGACTGATTGAAGAAGAAAATATGAAAAAACTAGGAATAGATATAGTTAAAGCTACTGTTTTAGATGCTAGAAATGTAAATAAACAAGGTAGAAAATTTGATAAAATCTTGGGTTGATGTGCCTTGTAGTGGTTATGGAGTTATAAGAAAGAAACCTGAAATTCCATATACAAAAATAGAGAAAATGTAGAAGAACTAGCCCTCATACAACTAGAAATTTTAAACTCAGCAGCAGATATATTAAAAGATGGAGGAGAACTAATCTATAGTACTTGTACTATAATTTCTCAAGAGAATACTGAAAAATGTTGAAAAGTTTTTAAATGAAAGAAAAGAATTTAAAGTTAAAGCTTTTAAATATTCCTGAAAAATGTTTCTGGTGATTATGATAAGCTTGGAGGTTTCTCTATAAACTATAAAGAAGAAATAATGGATAATTTCTATATTATAAAGTTAGTAGAGGAAGAAAAATGCTAGAAGAATTAAAGAAGCAACAGTTATATTTCATCAAAGATTGATAAATATAGAAGTAGAAGCTTTATTGATACAAAGAAATTGAAGAAGATAGCTAGAAATCAATAATGTTCCAATAATTAGTAAAGAAATTAGAGAATATTTAAAATTCATTATAAAATCAAATAAAAATATAAAAATATTCTAGAAATTGGAACTGCTACTGCTTATTCAGGAATCGTTATGGCTGAAGAAATCCAAGATAAGAAATGGCTGTTTGACTACAATAGAAATTGATGAAGACAGATTTAAAATAGCTAAGTCTAATTTTGAAAAAGCTAATTTTGAAAAATATAGAACAAATTCTAGATGCCACAGAAGAAATAGAAAAATTAAATAAAATTATGATTTTATTTTTATTGATGCAGCTAAAGGGACAATATAAAAATCTTTGAAGATTCATATAAACTTTTAAATAAAGGAGGTCTTGTATTTATAGATAATATCCTTTTTAGAGGTTATTTATATAAAGAAAAGTCCTAAGAGGTTTAAGACTATAGTAAAAAGATTAGATGAGTTTTGATAGAGTATCTTTAGGAGAATTTTGAAGATGTAACTTTTACTTCCTATATCTGATGGGGTAATGTTAGTTAATAAAAATTAAATATTTATACATACTAGAGTTGCTACAAATTAATCAAAAGTAAAAATAGTTCGTTACTGAGTAGATTTTTCTTAACGATAAAAATTAACGTTTCGCTGTAATCGACCAACTCGCTACGCCTCAAACATGTCGACATTTACTCGGCTCACTTGCTTTAATTTTTATCTAAAATCTATATTCGTAACTCCACTTATTTTTGACTTTGTAACAGCTTTCTTTAATTTATTTTAAATTCTTATTAAAATGCTTTTAATAATTTAAAAATTTAGTATAATAGAAATCAATAAATTAAAAATATATGGAGGTTTTGAAAATGGCAGATGGACACAAAACACCGACGGAATTAGTGGACTATATTATTAAAGTTGGAATAGATAAGGCGACTAAACCCTTATTTAAACTTATGTTACTTGGAATTTTTGGAGGAGCTTTTATAGCACTTGAGGAGCAGGAAATATCATTTCATCTTCTACTTTAGTGAAAAACTGGATCCAGGATTTGCAAAAATCTTTTAGGAGCAGCTGTATTCTCAGTAGGACTTATTTTAGCTGTAACACTTGGAGCTGAATTATTTACGAAGTAACTGTTTATTATCAGTTGCATTCATAAATATTAGTTTTACACAAAATGATTAGAAATCTTGTAACTGTTTATCTTTTAACTATGTTGGAAGTTTCATAGTTGCTTATATTACAGTAAAGGTGGAAGTTTTAATGCAGACTCACCTTGCATATCTACAAAATATAGCCACTCATAAAGTAGATAGCTTCAGCTTATGCTCTTTTTATTAAAGGTATACTATGTAATGTTCTAGTATGTGGAGCCGTTATTCAAAGTTATACTCAAGAGATACTATAGGTAAATTAGTTGGAGCTTAGTTACCTATTATGTTATTCGTTCTATTGGTTATGACCACTGATAGCAAATATGTTCTATCTAACTGCTGCTAAATTAGCAGACACAAGTTTACTCTTGGAGTTTCTGGTATCTTATATAATCTATTTTATGTTACATTAGGAAATATCTTAGGAGCTTTAGCCATAGGATTACCTCTATATTTCAGTATTATAAAAATCAGATAATTAAAAATAAAAACAAAATATTGATTTTAAAAGGGCTATTTACTAAATAGCCCTTTTTCTTATATTCGAAATTAATTTAAAGTTTTCTTAAGTTCTTTTACTCCTATATCTTTAAAAAGTTTTTCAATAATATCCATTTCAGCTATAGGTGGAATAAAATACAATAAAACCATCCTTCCTCTAGTAAGTAATACACGATAACTATTTAATCTATAGAATTTATCAATATCAGTCTTACCTTCAGGATGCCAAGCAGAATTAGTACCATCCCAGGTCCTTACCCATGACAATAATTGGCATATCAACTTCCAAGCCCTGACAGTTAAATTCAGAAATAACTAGTTCTAATGAATTTGAGAAATTTTTATCTCCTATTTCACCATTGAACCAAGTTACAATATCTAATTCAAATTCTGATCTTAAACCACAATTTTTAAGCTCTTTATTTTTGATGATGCTAGTAATCCATATCTTTTATCATTATAACCTGAATACCTTTTTACTGACAGTAATTCTTTTGCATTTCTCAAGATTTCTTGTGTAGTACATATTAAATCCATTATTGATAATATCTATCGCCTTTAAAAGAAGCTTGCTCCATATTACCAGCACTAAATCTATTTTACAAATTTACTCACTTCTCCAGCTGTATGAGTTCGTAAAGATGTATTCAAATCAAGTTCAGGATATTTTGTACTGTTAGTGAAAAATTCTTTTCTCTAATTTTTCTGGACATACTATTTCTCAATTATTTTTAGTACTGCTGTATTCCATTGTTCTAAACCAGATTCTCCCTATTATATATTTCTTGACCTTCACCAACAAGAATAAGTAAACACACACTATTCAAGTTTTTATCACAAATCTCTACCATTATATCTGCTTCAGACTTTTCTATTTTTCTTCTTTTTCCTCATTTGATTCATATCCCATGCTCTTTGACCTTCATCAAATACAATAATATTGTGCTTAAAAAGAATTCATAATATTAGATGTATACTCTTTATTATTGAGTGAACATTTTTAACAAAAGTCTTATTTTTCAATGTACTTTGTAGTAATTCTATTAATGAACGATTTCCTGAAAGATATATAGAATTGACATGTTCATTTGATTCATAGATGTCATAAACATATTGTAATCCTAAATAAGTTTTACCAGCACCAGGCACTCCCTGTAACAAGTGCAAGGATATGTTTCTGTTTTTCTCTTGCAACTCTTGTAATTTCTTTTAAGCATCTCAATTGCTTGTGAATAACAGTACTATTAACTTTTCTTATATTGGGAAGAGCTTCATGTTTCATAAAATGTACGAGCAGCTCAACAATTGTAGGTAGTGGTCTCATATTTTGAATCTATCCATTTTTAGCATCGAAGTCATGCATTATTTTATCTGAAAAATTTTTAGAACAAAGTTCATCTATCCAATTTTTACTGCATAGAATAATTCCAGGATATCTCTTGTTGTTGTTTTTCTCTTCAGTCTCCTATAATAGTACAGGCACCACTTTTTATTTCTAGATTCAGAATGATATTCTCTCAGGTCTCTTACATATGATTTTATCTTTGGTCTACATCAGCTTGTAATACATCAGCATATTGTTTAAATTCTAAAAACAATAACATATTCTTTTGAAAGTAATATGACATCTGGTCTTCTTCCTGATTCATAGGTGAGCGCATATTCAAAAATTATTTGAAGTCCAGGATATTTATTGTTTACAAAGGGTAACTCATTTTGTAATACATTAAAAACAATCTATCCAAGCTCTTTTTGTGCTTCTTCTAAAGAAAGATGATATAAAGAATTAAAAAGAATTGTACATAGATTTTAAACCAACTCTCTTTATCTTCTTTCAAAAATTTTCTACAGAATTATAATAGCAACAACGAGTTTTATAAGTTTCATATTTCTCCAAATACCTCACCCTCACTATTTTTATAAACTATAATTTTGTAGGCTCCAGTTTAAATGTTTCATCAGTAACTGGACCTGGAAATAAATTCTAATAGAACAGTTTTTATATATATTTGGCATACATCTATCCCATTCAATATAATTTGAAGCTTCTTTTCAAGTCTCTTCCAAAGTAAGTTCAATAGCACTGTTTGAGTACCACTGTTGGTAGCATAGTTTTCAAATCTTTTCATTGATTCATCAAGATAAACTTTTAACATTATCCTTAATACCAAAATGGACAAACCCCACCAATAGGATGACCCTATTAAGTTTTCAACATCACTACCTGCTATCATCTTAGCTCTTAGTTTTAAATTTAGCTTTTAAACTTTTGATTATTAATTTTTGTATCTCCTGCCACAACTATAATAGTTGGAACATCATTTATTATAAACGATAAAGATTTAGCTATTCTAGCAGGTCTCACATGAATTAACTTTGGCTGCTTCTTCAACTGTTGCTGTAGACTCTGTAAATTCTCTTTATTTTTACTATCTAAACCATATTTTTGTAAATGTTTTCTAACTGTTTTCTATTGACATTTTTATTCCTCCATAATTTATAATCCAAAGATATAGCTTGTCATTGATAATGAGCCAAGTTCTCTCATTTCGTTAAAGACATAAGGTTTTTCTCCCTTGACTTGCTCCCTAAAATATATAATAGCGTGCATAAAATGATCCGGTGTAGGAACTGCATAAATTTGAATATTCATGTTTCTCATATTTTATAACTTTTTCATCTTCTCTTTTAATTATACTATCCAAAATATAGTCTACTCAAATATATCAGCTTTCTTGAGAACCTTTTGGATTATCCCACTCTATTTTTCTTAGGTTATGAACAATATCACTACTCTACTATCAAATAACCTTTTTCTCTCAATTTAGCTAATTTTTCTCCCTAACTTATATGCTTTTTCATGCATTTAAATAAGCATTTCACTGATAATTGAACTACTGGTATCTTTGCTTCAGGAAACATATGAAAAAATACAGTCCAAGTTCCATGATCTATTCCCCAGTCATCATTTATTTTTTACTTCATTTCCTAATATTTTTCTCAACATCTGTTTGTCAAAATCTTTATTCCTTTTACAGGATATTTAACTTTCATATAATTCTTTAGGAAAAGCCAAATATATCATATACTTGTGTAGGAACCTCAGTACTTTGAATAAAAAGTATCCTTTTGTATACCAGTGAGCAGAAATACATAAGATTGCTTTTGGTCTCCATGATTTTTATTATGTCTTTTCCTATATTTTTTAAAGTTTCTGTCATTTCATTTATTTTAAAAGCTAGCATAGGATCTCCATGTGTCCTACAAAAACTGCGTGGCATATACTAATCTACTCCTTTATAACTTCTATTATTTTATTTTTATATTATATTTTCATCAAGTAGAAAAATCTATCTAATCTAATAATTTTAATTCCGTCATGTACTCCTAGATAGCTTTTCATCATTAGTGATTATTATTTTTCAAAGTTATCTTGAATTTTATAGAATGGAGATAATTCTCTTTCTCTGTGCTAGAGTTAGAAATATTTTCAGTTACTTGTATGTAGATTTTTGTATTTGTATTAGTAATAAAATCTATTTCATTATCTCCAATTCTTACCTATTGCCACATCATATCCACGACGTAATAATTCAAAAATAAAACAATATTTTCAATAATATGTCCTATATCTCTATTTCTAAATCCCTAATAGGTAATTTCTAGTCCAATGTCTACTATATAATATTTTCCTAAAGTTTTAAAAATTCTTTTTCCTTGATATCAAACCTTTTTATCTCATAAAAACATATGCTCAAGAAGAGTTGCTACATAAGACTGTACTGTTTGAACAGCAGGTTTAGTTTCAATTAATTTTTCATTTAATAAAAACATTAGAAATGGAATTAATAGAAGTATTATTTCCAATGTTATCTGCTAAAAACATTATAATTTTTCTTAATAGACTTGAATCTAGTTACTCTGTCTTCTATCTTTTGTTTTTCTACGCTCTAAGATATCTCTTTATTACAATACTTGAATAAATCCATCAAGAATAGTTAAAGCTTTTATCTATTTCTAAAGGAAGTTCTGTAAGACTAGGCATACCACCAAAAGTGATATATGCGTCAAAAGTTCTTTTTATTTCATATGTTCTTACCATTTTCATTTTCAACTTTTCTACTTATACCTCCAGTCAACTTTTTCTTTTCAATAACTTTTATATCCATGAAAAGTCAATAAATTCAATAAAAGATAAAAGGATAAACTTTAATCTCAATACTTCTCCCTGCTAAATAAGTTGCATACTCACTTGATAGTAAAAGCATTAGAACCAGTTATATAGATATCACATTCAAAATCTACCCTAAATGAATTTATAGTATCTGCACATTCTGGAATTTTTGTATTTCATCAAAAACAAATAAGCTTTTTATCTTTTAGGTAAATTACTTTTTACATAATTATATAGATCTCAATAGTCATTCTTTTGAACTCCATTGATTCAAAAATTTATTTGTATAATTTGATTTTTTCATACCTATTATCTAAAAAGATGTTTTTATCATTAATTTCATTAGACTTGATTTTCCACAACGACGAATACCTGTGATGATTTTTACAAAATCAGTATCTTGAATTCAATTAGTTTTTCTAAGTAGTGACTCACGATTTTTAATTCATTTTCTTTTTAACATGAATTTCACTTCTATAGAAAGTATAACATAAAAATTCAATATTTTAAAAGTTTTTAGTATTAATACTATATTTTTAAAAAGTTTATTATTGATACTACTTCCACCCATTAAAAATGCAAGTTTTTATTAGTGTGTTAGGAACACCTGTGGCTCAGCACTGTGAGGGTGCTAGCCATGAGACATGTACTGTAGGGTATGAATAACACCAACATTGAAATGTTGCTCAAAATTTGTAATTTTACTAATTTTAGAGTATAATATGTTTAAGAACTTTGGAAAACTGAATATATATGTTGAGGTTAGAAAATGCAGTAACCTTGTAAAAATATTCATCTGCCAAAATTAAATGGTTTTGAACTGAGCTCAACAGGGACGTAAATGTTCTCAACGGAGAGCTTGTCCATTAAAGTCTTAAGAAAATTAGCTAGTGTTTGAATACTAGATATTCAAAAAGAAACTAAATAGTACTTAAGAAACCCTCGCTGACTTCAGTCGTGAGAGGTTCAGTAAGATTTCTAAAGTAATTTAGGTACATTAGAATTGATTTTATCTATGATATTAACAATTTTTGTAAATCATTCTATCTGTAAAAAAGATTAAAAATAGATGTTCCTAAAATATCATTTGAAAGTTTTAGGATTTCGCCTCAGAGTAAGCACCATACTTTTACTATATTTTCAATTATTAAATTAATTAATCTAATTTGATTAGAGTTGAACTTTTCAGTATTTAAAAATTCAGAAAAACTCTCTATTAATAGCTCTCCCTATTCTAAACCAACAAGAGAACGGATAAAAATACCAAAAACTTTCTTTTTCCCATAAAGACTAGATATTTTTCAACTTGGTATTATTTTCATTTTTAGACTTTCAAGACTAACTTTCATTACTATATAAAAGTTGCTTTTAGTTCTTTAAATCTTCATCTAGTTCTATATTATTTTAATTTCTTTATAGAAAGCAGTTCCTTATTTTTATCTAAGTATTTTGAAATTTCGCTTTAGAGTTACATATGCAGAGGCAAAAAGTGTTTATGTCTTTCACTCTGTAGAGATATGTGTATCTTCAAAGTCTCCTACAATATAATTCAAATGTTTTCCGTCAGTATCTAAAATATTGTCACGTTGTCTGATAATATCTTTTTAAATTCTTTAATTCTAAAATATCAATATTTTTAGATAATTTCTCATCTTTTATTAATTTACTAATATAATCAGTATTTTTGAATTTCTTTTAGTAGTTCTTCTTCTAATCCTTTGCTATGTCATGAAATTTCCATTTTTCATTTTCTACTTTTTATTATCAAATAATTTAGTTGGATTTTAAAATAAGATTTTCAAATTTTCTCCATCTCAGTTTTCTTTTTCTGTAATAGGGAAAGGTAGAGAACTTAGATTTTTATTATTCTCATCAACATCTTCTAAATTTCTAAGACATCAATGTTTTTATATTTTACATAAGAAATTTTGTTCTCACTGAAATATTTTCTTCATTTAAGGCAGATATTAAATCATACACTTTCATTCACTAAATCTTCCCAAAGTTTCTTATAATTTTCATCCATTTGATATTCTAAATTTTGAAGTTTGTAAATCATCTTAACTTTTATTTTCAAAGATCTCTACTAGATAATGATTTTCCTAATTTTAAAATATTCTACTCAAAGCTACCATACATCTCAAAATATGAAAAGTTTCTAGCAGAAATCTAAAATTAGAAAAATCTTTTTATCTTGCCCAGGACTATAGACATCTTTACATTTTCTAGTTCCCCTACCTATCATCTTTGCACAAAATTTAGCTTTGATTTTCCATTTCTTATAGAAAACTAGATTTAAGATCTAGGAACATCTATTCCAGTATCAAGCATATCGACAGACACAGCTATTTGAGGAAAGACTATTAGGGTCAACAAATCTTTCTATTAGCGTTTGTGCTTTCTTTTCAACTTTTGTTGCTATTTTTGACAAAACTCGCCACGAGATTTTATACAATTTATTAAAAGTTTCTACAATATGCTCAGTATGTTTATCTATTCTTAGTAAACATTATAGTTTTTTTCCTAATCTATCTCCTGATTCAATTTTATAACCTCTTCCATAAGAGTAGTGAGTACTTTTACTTGTTGTTCCTTCATTAAAAACCATGAATTTAAACTATCTCCAGAAATTTCTTCAGGTATACTATCTTCTTCATCAAAAAGAGTTTCATATTTTTCTTTTTCTTCCTCTGAAAGTTTACTATAAACAATACCATTTTCTGATAATTTTAGAAGAAACTCTTTGATTTTAGGCAATACTAGAAAATTCATTTTTAGCTGCTCAAATAAATCATAAGAACTCAGTAGGTTCTTTTGAATCTCATATCAAAAACTTTAAATGTATTTCTATCTATTTTCATTTTAGAGTCGGTAAGATCTAAAATTGCTTTAATCAAAATATTCGAATAAATCTCCATATTTTATGATAGATGTTTCACATGTGCCTCATCAACAAATAATTAAATCGAATGCACCTACCTATTTATTGGTTCCATCTTCTACTTTTTCTGACTCGTCATCATTGTTTGATAAGTTGAAATACAATTTTGCATTATCTCATCTTTTTCAGCCACTAAAATCAACAAGAGTATAATCAGGTAAAAGAGTTTTTGAAACTATTTAATGCTTGTTTAACAAGGGCTACTCTATCAGCCAAAAATAAAGTTCTTTAACCATATTTAGTCTTGACAAGCACCATTTCCAATGAGGATGGGCAACTCTTGCTTTTTCCTGAACCTGTTGCCAGTAACAAGTAAGGATTTTCTATTTCCTGAAATATAGCTTTTCATTGCTTTTTAACAGCCTCTTTCTTGATAATATCTATCTCATTATTTTTATTTATAGAAATGTCATTTGAAGTAATTTTTCATTTCTTCAGCTATAATTTTTAAAAGTTCTTCTTTCTATAGAAACCATAAATCTCTTCTAGGAATGGAATTTTTATTCATAGATAAATATTTCAAAACCATTGGTATAAATCTTATTGGGAAAAAGTTAAATTTTTCTCCAAAGTTTCAGTATATTCTAAAGCTTGAAATTCACCTTTTAGCATTATAGAAGCTTTTCTTAGCTCTATTATTGTAAGAGGGTAAGCAGAATCATCCTACAGAACATAATCTATACTACCTTTCCAGAACTTGTACTTTTTAACTCCTTCAACCTCATATCTGAACATATTCTTACTCATTTTAAATTCCAACCAGCTTATAAGCAAGAAATCAGTAAATAATTTTCTAGTTTCTTTTTCAGAAAAATTACTATTATTTATTTTTGTATTGCATGCGTAGTAGGTATTACTTATCTTTTCAATATTATTTTTACATCATTATCTGTTAACTAATATCATTGATATTTCTCTCTTCAGATGATGAATGTAAAATATATTTCTCATCAAATTTTATATCACTCAGCTCTTAAGGGTAGAACCATGTCACCAAGCTATCCAAAGTGTGAAAATCAAAAATCCTCTCAAAGAATCTAAAGGAAGATCTTTGTTTCAAAGGTAAAATTTCTACCTGTATCACTAATTATATTTTTGACATGTGGAGCAGCATCATTACTCAAATTTTCTAATAAGGTTAAGACCAGCTATTTGACTTTCATCTTGAAATAAATCTTTAAACTTTTTATTAATAAGATCGTTGAGAGACATTTCATTATATGAAGTTTGAATTTTTCAAATTTATATACTAAGCTAACACAAAATCTCAAAGTGCCAACTTTGGAGTAAAAGTGATCTTGTTCTAGGCTTTGATATAACAGTTTTTCTCAGCTTCTAAACACAACTATATAAATCTATAAACTCATCTTTTTAAAAAATCAAAATTACCTCATTGATTTTGTTCCTCTTGATGTCTTCTAAAATAAATTTATTTGAAAATTGAAGTTAGCATTTTGAATTAACCAATGTATTTTCTATGTGAAATTTTTACATTATTTTGGCTAACCATTGTATATTGTAAAAGTGGTACCTATTTTTGATGTCCCACTAACTGTTGAACTTGTTCTATAGGGCATCTTTATCTATCAGCCTTGTTAGCTAAGTCGTCTAAATCTATGTGGATGAACCTTTAGTAATAGTTTTAATCTTTTTCCAAGTTCTCTAGCATTATTTCTACACCTACCAATTTGTAACCTTTTAGTGGTTTTAAAAGAGAGTCGCAAGAGTGCAGAATTATCATCATCCCTTGTTTTCAAATACACAGTAGATGTATCTTTAGTTCTGCATCAAAATATACTCTTTTTTCCTTATCTCCTCATACCAAACATAATGCATTCTCTTCCTTCATCAATATCTTCTATATTTAATTTAACTAATTCTCCAAACTCTCATTCCTGTTGAAGCTAAAATATCAATAATGGCAAACCCTTAAAGATTTGCAATTATCCCATAATTTCTAGCTTCATCGGAATAAGTCTCTTTACTACTGTTCTTGTTTTAACTTTTATGCATTCTTCTAACAGGACTTTTTAAATATAATCTTCTTTCGAGCCACAAAGCTTTTCGATTTCTAATATTATCTATTGTTATCTTTTACTTGCATTTTCTTTTGATAGTTGTTCAAACATTCTCTTGTAAACTCATTTGTTGTGATATGCCTATAGATTTACCTAATAAATAAATCTCTATAGTTGTTTGTAATATAATGGATTTTCTTGAACAACTTCAACATATTTAGTTGATAGAAAAGTGCTTCTAAATATCTCAATATTTTGCTTTTCATCTTTACTGCAGCACCTTTCTTTTTACAATTTCCAAATCATAAGGCAATGTGAAAATCTTAGTAATTTTTCTCCATTTGTCCATGTAATGTAGAAGATACAGCTTGTTTTATGTCTAAAATTAAAGTATCTACCATCTTTGTACCTCCTATCTGATACTTTTGAATTTTAAATATACTCTATATTTGCAAACTTGCTGATTTTTAAGCTATAATTTCTCTCTCTTTCTTCTATTAGGTCTTACTAAAGATACAAAAATTTCTGAGATCTTGATTCTTTTAAAATATCCATATATTTAGCTCTATTTTCTACTGTAATAACAAAAAGGAGTTAAGTTATTTTCTAAATATTACAGCAAGCATTATCAATCTTCCTGTTCGTCCATTTCTCATCAGAGAAAGGATGCATTCTTTCAAATTTTCATATGATATTCAAGAATTATTTTTATTTCTCAATATCAGAATTAGAATTTTAAATTGGAAGTTCATATTTTCAAACTACCTATTCATTTTTGATATGGTGTTTTCACTGGACTTGCAGTTTCAAAATTGTCTCTTAGTAGAAGAGATAGTGGGGCTAAAATTTCCAGCATTATGATTTAATCTATCTTAATAAAATCTTATTAATTTCTTTTATCATATAGATATCTACTGTATTATTTTGTAATTCAGCTAGCAAAAACTTTGAAGCTATCTGAATCGATTTAAAACTTCTAAAAATTCTCTTTAGACATTGCTAGCTGGAAGAAAATGCATCTAAAATGAGTAGGTTGTAGTTTCCATTTTAGTGTTAATGTATCCTCTAACAGCATTTGAATGGTGTGGCCTCTGTATCTAGGTCATCTATATATTCTTCTGTAAATTGCTCTAGTATTTTAACTTTTCTCAACCTCTCTTTTCTCATAGTTCAGTAAAGGTTAAATGATAATCTATCTATTCTTTTCCCAAATTTATTCTGTAACCTATTTTCGAGGGAAACATACATGTTTCATATTTCTCCAATGCTGTTTGATCTTAAATGAGGAAACAGTTGTCCAACTAATGTCTACACTAAATTTTAAAACTCGATAATGAAGAGTGTATCTAGATAAGTCAAGTATTTGGTTATTAACTCTTTGAGGGTCTTAAGATGAATACACCACTATTTAGCAGCTGCAGTGCTCTTTCATAATGCATTCATACAGCAACTTTACCTACTGTTCCATCCTTTTGCTCATAAATCATTATTTTTACTTTTATATTTTGCATCTCGATTTACATCTTTTAGTAACATAGAAACAATTTTAAAATCAATCTCTCTCATGAAAATCTACTCTGTTATTAAATAGTATTCTAATTTGATAACATGTCTTTTAAGACTCACAACTAATTCTACATTAATGTATCAAAGGTTTAGAAAGGGATACTTTCTTTTCCAATTGAATATCTTTGTAAATAAAGATTTGTTTAAAAATTGATTAATATGTGTTTAAAATTTCCAAAATATCTTCAAGTCTCACTAAAGTTTCTTACTATATGAGAAGATATAGGTAAAATTGAATACAAACATTTTTAAATATACTAATATTATTATTATTTTGTGCAACTCTTCCTGTTTGTCTTTTTATATTACTCTTTCAATGCTACATAAAAGTAATATAAAAACCTTATCAACTAAATTATTTTCTTTAAATTGACTCCAACAATAGCTTGGTTAGTAGTAGTTTATATCTAAGAGACAACCTTACCAACAGAAGCAAAAATGTAGGCAAAATTGTTCCTTTTTAGTAATTTAGCAATTTGAATTTTCCAATCCATTTTTGATATTTCTTTTTCATCAATGAATACTTTATATATTTCTTTAAAATCTGAAACTTTTTATCCAAGGAATATTTCACTTTTTCCAATATTCATGACTTTGAAGGAGTGCCCTGATATAAAATCACAAATTTCACCTAATTTTTATACTGAATATAATCATTAAGACTCACCTTCTTATATAAAGCTTGAAAACTCAAAAATAGGAAGTTCTTTGAAAGCAAATGATAATTTTAGGGTATCAATCAAAACTATTTAGATATCAAACTATTATATAGGTCTTTCTGCCCTCTTTATAGCCTCTCAATTTAAATGATAATTTCTATTTTTCTATTCTTTCATATACCGATTCTGGTAACTCCATTGAGGCACATATCTTTCAAATCTTCTCCATATTGTTTGAGTTTATATTAGGTTGCAACTAATTTTGACACAGTCATCACCCAATAATATTAAAGTATCTAAATAATTTTCAAAAGATTGTAGTTGAAACTAAATGAGGATTTAATTTAAATCTAAGTAAATACACCAGCAAAAGTATACATTTTCTATTTTTATTATATAGAAAACTTTTAGCCAATTGTTGTTCCATGATTCCGTCAAAAGACATCATTTCTTTTACTTTATCTATTTTGATCTTTAAATCTCTTTTCATCACTGAAACCCAACTTTTCATAACTCCATTTTCCATTGTACTCAAGCTATTCTGCTATCTCAGGCATCTATAAACTCCACCCATTAGGCAACTGGCAGCAGGTCGACATACTACCATATTCTCCCTCACCGTAGGAGATATCCTCGTGCAAAGTCCATCCAACCCTCCTGCAATAGTCTCGCAGAGTCTCCAAACACTTGTGGTAAAGAAGATCTGTCTCTAATGAACTTTAAATTACTAATGCATTTTCTGAAGACAGAGAAAGCCTCAAATGCTCAAAAGCTAAGTTGACTGATAGTTTTGTTCCTCTACAGGGTGGACAGAGGATATCTGAATACTTAGATTAAGTTGACACTCTACCCAGCTGGAAAATTAAATACTACGTCATTTTTGATTGTAAGCAAATTTTAATACCTTTCTGTTTACACTATTATCTCAGCCAAAAGTTCGAGGTCTAACACGTGCCGATTTTGAGCACATTAAATCCATTAGATTTTGGCAACAGTGGGAACACATTTGACACTTTCAGTGATCTCTGTGCGTATCTTGCTGTCGCAATCGTACCATAAATCACCATGTATTAAATAGTTTTATAGCTCTGAAAAATTATCAGAGCATAATATTTCTGGTATTAGAGTAAAGCATATCAAAAGTTCAAACACCAGGTCTTATATTACTCATCTCGACAATTCAAAGTATTTGAAATTTTATAATATAATCTCTCTTGATTTTGTTTGCAAAATACTTACTCTTAAATCGCAAACATCTCCTAATTCTAACTTCTCTTCCATCTCATTTTATTAAAAGCATCTTCATCTAGCATCACTTTTCAATCTCTCTCAACTTTTCATCAATAGATTTCTAAAAGTTCTTCTCTTAATCTTTCCAAATTATTTTAGGTTCTCTAGCACTCATCTTTTCTTACAAATGCACTCTTTACATTTCGCTTGAATCGATAAGTCAAGAACACATTGTTCATCTTGTTTAGGGACAAAGAAAGATTTTACCAGTTCTTTTCTATCTTCATTTCTAAATTAGAAAATCTTCAAGTGATATTCGGAGATCAAGTTTCAACAGGATATCATCAAGAGAATATCCATCAGCTGTGATTATGAATCAACATTATCATTTCCACCATTTCCAGTGCATTATACCTGCTACGATACCCAGCATAAGGTTTGAAATACTCCACCTGGTGGTTAGAATATAGCACGAATCGACTATTTCTAAATCAATCTCTTTTCTTAAATTTTGCGCAAATGAAGCTCCAAATAGTACTCCATCAGGAATAGCACGCAGCCTACCACCAGAATTTTTAAAAGTCGGAGAATAAAGCTACTGAATAATAATTCAGTCTTTTTAGTTTTCTGGGCAACTCTGAAGTTAAAGTATTTTAAAGAGTAGAGCCATCAACACTTCCTTTAAAATGGGTGGATTAGCTTAGCACTAAGGTGTACCCATTTTCTCTCTCACTATAATCTTAAGTTGAGTAGAGCTCAACTCTTTTAATTTTGAGTTTTCATATCGTGGAAGTGTGAGGTCTCGTCAGCAGAAATTCCGACATTGCTGCACTGCACCATTACAAGTGTATCAGAAGCCAAGTTGAAAATATTTAGTAACTCCTGTGCAGTAGCTTGGAGACTATTCAAAGTTTCTCTTTATATATATTCTATTGAACTAACTAAGAATCCAGATGTTCCACAAGCAGGGCTTTCACATTTTATCTCTCAGCAGCTGGCTTTTCATAAGTTCAAATCCATCATCATATCTATAATATGTTTAGGTGGCCTCAAATTGTCTCGTTTCGTACTAGTGTTGACAATTTTGAAAACGCAAACATTCACATAAACTGTCACCTTTAGTCTCTTTTATCTCTCAACCATTTGAGGGTCATTAAAGATTTCTTCATGGCCAGTATCCATTGTATTTTGTAAACAGCGTAGGAATCTTTAAAAATAGCGATTTTCTATATAATGAGAAAAGATACTATCTTTATCTTCATACTAAATCTTTAATAAATCTCGAAAAGCTTCATTTCTAGTCATGCATATCATATAATTGTTTGTAGGATTTGATCTGATAAGATTACTCCCATCGATATCTTGATTGATGCACCAAAAGACAAATTTCCTCGTTCAAACGTACCTAAAGATATCTCCAAGTTTTTGTTCTTTTCTTTCGGTGTCTTTCTTGATCTAACTTCTCTCTCACAGGTGAGGGCGTAAGCGGGTTCATTACATCAACAGGGCTCTGCTTAAACCTCCCGTCCAGAACATACTCCTACATCTTATCAACCCTAGCTTTTAATTCTGCACCTGTAATCGTTAAAATGCAAACCTCCCTATTAGTAGCTTTTAATCTATTCATAAAATTAAAATTTTACTAGACACTTTAGTTTTCTTTTATGTTTGTTATAGAAAAATGTAATTACAATTATGCTAAATTAAATGCTATCTATTGAAATTATAACGTAACATACAACAGACATTAAGAGGGAAAAATTAAATTTTATACTCCACCTAATAAAATGGGAAGTTTTCCTAGTTCTATAAATTCCTCAACTACTATGTACAGGCAGTGGTTGCTCTTGAAAGCTTCTTTTAGCCAATCAATAAAATCACTCAATCGCATTTTAGGATAATAGAGTAAATTTTGAATTACAGGCTTTATTTCCACATTTAGTTCTGATACAATCAGAGAGTGCTCTAAGTTTAAAAGTATCAGTTATATATCTAAAAATAAAAATTTCATTTATTTTGAATACTATATGTGTAATGTGGTAACGATCCATTTAAATTAGGTAGGAATCTAATAATTTTTCTATTTCTTTAATATTTCTAATTACTCTGCTTTTTAACAACATTTCAACAAACATTCTACTGCACTTGAAAAATCTTCTAATAATTTAGGTGTCATAATTCCTAAGTATTTGGATCTGGGAGAAGCTTTCAGAGATATCACTATTATGTATCATATAACAGGGATGCAATTTTCTTGAGAAGATAGCATATTTTCAAACCACCGAATTGAGTCTTAGAAGTTGATTACAATCATCCTTTAAAATCTGTCTACGATTGTTCTATTTTTGTATCATTCAATAACAATATATTTGAATTTCAAAAGGCTAATAAATTGTCTGGAGCTTGTCCACCAAATTGAGATTCTGGTCGAGATGAGGCATGCCAATAGCTGACATTAAATCCTCAAGTGCCTTTTCAAATCTTTTGCAGGATTATTTGAAAATTTTAAGTCCTCTAAAATAGCTGATACTCTGTAATATATAGTCATTAGTTTTTAGATTAATATCTTCACTATATTTCTATAATGTCACTGCTTGCCCATTAGTTGAACTCGTTAAGTTTTTGAAAATTGTATTCCTTTGATAGGGCTTTCTAAAACCATAGGATTAAATTTTTCTTGCTGCAAAGCAATATCTCTTGTGCTGATACGGGATTAGTAAAATTTTATATTCTAGCCATATACTGCATCAATAATCCCTTTAGTTTTATCATCTTTTGTTTTATTTTTTCTTCTTACAATGATCGAAAAACTTTCTTCATAATTTCCTTTCTAAGCATTCTTTTCAAAAGCTTTTCTCATTGCACTAACTCAAAGAATCGATATTTCTTTTAGATTTATTGTCATAATATTTCAGGATAGGATATACTTTTAAATGTGATCCATTCTTGATCACGTTCAAGGCATATGATAGTTAGATCAAAAATTCTCACTAGCAGTTGGATTTTTCATTTGTTTCAATTAGTTGTCTCCTATACTGTTGAGAAAGATTCCATTGTTCTAAAGTTGCTGAGCTAAAAATTTTTACCAGCTTGATTTTACAATTGTATCATGCTAACTTATCCCCCATTAATACTATTGAACAATAATCGTTATTTGATCTAACCCTCTACCCATACCTTGTCTCAATTTTTGAATTTTCTCTCGGCATAATCTTTTTATCATTAGGATTCATTCCCTTGGATCGCTAAATCAAATTCACTTCTTATACTTGGTAATCCATCAATTACAAGCATTCGATGAGCATATCCGGTAAGTCTATGCCATCATATTTATTTACAAGAATTGTGAGTCCAACTAGCTCTCCATTTTTAATTTATTAATACCACTTTTCCATATTTTCTGAACTTGATGAAAAGAATTTGATCGGGATTTTATGTCATCTCAAAAATTTTACTCTATCAAAATGAAGGTACTATAACAACAACGTTATATTGCTTTAGCAATTTTTGAAATTTCATTTTTATTTCATCATCAGAAATTTAGGATTTAAAATATTTAGGAAAAATTATAAGTCTCTCACCTATATCATTCGCTTTTTCAGGGTAATAATGTTTAGGAAGATCTTCTTCATTCAATCCAATTCTAGATACAAAAAACACTATCATCTGCTAGTGTGGGTACTCATAAAAATTCTGGTCTCAGCCTCTTCAAAACTATATATTCTATTTATTGAGTTCCTTTTAATGTTATCTCAATTTTATGAGCAGAAATAACACAATTAGCTGTTTTCCAATTATCACGCATTAATGGAAGATTAAATAAAACAAAACATCTCATCTTTATATTCTTTAGCAGAAATACATCTATATCATTTTTGACATTCCTTTCACAAATCCAAAATGGGAGTAAAGTAACTGTATCTGGATCTTTTTCTATCTTTATATCACAAAAATCTTGACTTCTTTAACTTCTGAATAATCAGACATGTATTCAATTATTTTTCTCATATAAATCATGACTGATTTAATAACTATCGTATGTTGTTCTTCTATTATATCTAGACAAGCATGAACATCATCAATTAGCATACTACCAATATTGATGTTATTTTCAGAACGTAAATCCAAAAGTATACTTTTACCATTGACTAATTCGTAGAATATTTGTTACTAAAATTGCCTTACCATTTTTATAATAATCTTCTTGCCTTTTTGTGTCCCTCACTATCATAAGCAACTTTGATTCCAAGTTTTGTTGCTTCATCACAAACTTGCTTTTATCAGAAAAATTATCTGGGGACAATATAAACTGCTGGGACCTTTTCCTTCTTTTTAAGCAACTTTGTAATATGTTAATCCCATAACAGTTTTTCCACTTCCTGTATTCTATTTTTATTATTATATTTCTTTTCATTACGTTTATCAAACTCATTGTTTCCAAAACTTCAGTTTGAACATCACGAGGATATCCATAGTTTTTAACTTTTTGGGTAATGCTGCAAAAATATCTCTAGGTTCAATAGAAGTTTGATTAGAAGAAGATTTTAATTTCGTAAAATTACATATGCATAATATCCCTCACTTTCATGAAAAATATGTTTTAATATTGGTTTTGTGTATACTATTTATAAAAAATATCTTTTATAAATTCCTTCAACAACTATAATAGTTGTGTGTTTTAAAGCTTCTTCTAGCCATTTTGATAAAATCACTAAGAATTTTTCTTTCTGAATCAGATATATGTTCTCAAGTTATTTTCTATTTCATTAATAATTTTTATCCAATCATTTTTCTCTATCCAATTATCAAAAACAAAGATCAAGTCTCTTGTCTTAGTGTTCCATCAGAAGATCACAAATGGATAGATTTTTAAAAATAAGGAAGTAAAATCTCATAATCTTGAAAGATAAATTCTCAAAGGATTATTATAATAATGCTAATCTTTCCACTTTACTTCTCAAATTAGGAATATCAGAAGTTTTAAGTGGATTGAAGTCTAGTCGTATTCTTTCACCTTTTGAGTGCATTGAGTCTTAATTCTAAATAATTTTTGTTTTCCAGCAGAGCTTGAATTTAACCATGCCCATATTTCACCCTCTATAAGTTTTAAGCTCCTTCCATTTTAACATATTTTTAAATCTCTTTCCAAATAATACTATGAAAAGATATGATACCAATGACTACAGCTATACTACCTGATATAGAAACATCTAGAAAAACTGCTAAATGATAACCTATAATCGATGAAATAGCTCCACATTAAAGAGCTATATACTAACATAGTCTTTAGATTTTTAGAAATCATATAGGCAGTAGTAGCAGGTCCAACACATACAAAAGAAAATCATGCAAGAGTTGCACCCTACAATGTCAAATGAAACCACAGAGGTAACTGAAACTAAAGTCATCAATAGATAATGAAAACTCTAGGGTAGCAAAACCCTAGTGTTAAAGCTAGAGCCTTATCAAAAATTGAGATTTTAATTTCTTTAAAAATATAGTTATAAATAGTAAATTAAGAACTAAAATTGCAAAACCATTTACAAAGACCTGTAGTAATTTTTAAAACCAAAATTCTGTTGTATGAAAAGGAGCAAAAAGCTATTTCTCACTCAAGCAAAACAGCATCAATATCCAAAATGTATTTGCTGTATACTTAGAGATAAGAATAACAGCAACACTAGAGAAATAGATAAACCATTCCTAGTGCAGTATCTTCTTTTACTTAATTTACTATCAGCTTAATACTTCAACAAAATAAACAGTCAGAAGTCCCGTATAAAGTTGCTCCTACATAGTAGAAGGAGAAACTGAATTTATGAGTGATAAAAATGAAAGCACAATCCCCAAGCAAAATTGTATGGCTTACTGTATCTGTTAGCATACCTATAGATCTGAAAACTAGTAGAATACTCCTAATAATGCACAAGCTACTGGAAATTAAAATAGCAACTAATTGTATATAAGTGAATCCTGCAATCTATATTATCACCTTTATTTTCTTGTAATCTTAATTTTCTATTTTCTGTATAAATTCTATAACTTCGCAATAACACCTTTTAGAAAAATAGGAAAACTTATTAAGACAAAGATTCCTGATACCATTATTAGGAGGTCCTGTAGGTAGATAACATCATGTAGAAATAATAATTCCCATAGCCCTGAGATATCAGATTGCAGCCACAGAGCTAACGATAGAGTATCTCACCATTGTCTCAGCAACAGAAGGTAGAACAAGCAATGCAGTCATTAAAATTATTCCCGCTATCTGTATTCCAATAATAACATTTAATACTATCATAGTAGAAACTAAAAATTTATTTTATTGTTTGTATTCCAAGTGTTTATAGTACAATCACTTTGAATATACTTATTTTTATTTCTTTCCAGAATAACTAAAGATATCAACACTAAACCCTTACAATTATTAGGGTGAAATATCTTTATATTAAAGTTGAAGCTCGTCCAAATATGAATCTATTTAAACCTGCTTTTTAGCCCAGGAACTTTCTTAAATACGTGAAGTGAACTAGACCAAGCCCAGAAAGTTGATAGTACCAAATGCAATGGCACTATCCAATTTTTTACTTTGAATTTCTTTCTATATAATGAATTAAAAATATACACAGGAAAACCCATCACTAATGCTCCAAGTTAAAAGTATATATAATTCTTTTTCCACTTATTAAAAAGGCTAGGCATATCCCTGCAAGTGCTGAATGAGATATACCAATGCCCAACAACTTTCTTTTTAAAAACTGCAAAAGTTCCAATGATTGCACTAACTATCCCTTAGAAGTGTACAAACCAAGAGTTACAACTTTAAAAGTATAACCACTCAAAAAGTTCTTTAATATTTATCCATATTCTCTCAAATCTTTCTATATGTCACATCAATATTTTCTTGTGTAAAACTCTCACTTATCTTCCACCAATAATACAGCTTTATTAATAAGTGCAAATAGACTCAAAAAGCTTGGCATAGTCTTGTAAATCATGATGTACAACCATTATAGTTTTACCTTTCAGCTTTTAATTTCTTTAATATTTCACTCATTGATTTTTCAGTTGTCGAATCCCATACACCTTGAAAAGGTTCATCCATTGAAATAAAATATCAGTTTCTTTGTACCAAAAGCTCTTAGCTATATAAAAGCTCTTTTGTTGTTGTCCACCTGAAAGCCTGGGATATTTGTCTGTCTCTTAAAACTCCAATATTCCTACTTGTTCTCATTGCCTTAAGACTTTTGGTTTTTCCTCTTGCTAACTCTCCCTTTTGAAGTCCTACTCTTCCATAACAACCCATTTCTACATCGCAAATAGTGTTGTTGGGAAATCCCAATCAACACTATTTCTTTGAATATAGGCTAAAGTCAGCATCTATTTTATTTCTACCTGTATTTGTTTTAAAATTTTTAATATAGTTTTATAAGAGTTGATTTACCTGCACCATATTTGGTCCAACAAGTCATCAAACTTCCTACTCTATATTTAAATTAAGATCTTCTAGTGCTATATTTTCCCATAAGCAACTGCTGATTTTTAATTTCTAAATTGCACCTCATCTGTTCTCACTCTATTTCTAATTTCTATTTTAAAGCATTTGGCAATAGTATCAGCATTTGCTTTGAATTGTTTTGACTATATGTCTCAGTATTATTTTTCTTTATCTCCCATAGAATCTGGAACAGTTCTCCACCTATTTCAACATTTCCACCTTTAGCTTTAATAGCTTCTTGTAAAGCTTCTATACTTTTATGATTAATCAGATGATTCATCAAAATAGCTTTGATTTTATGTCTCACAATAAAAGTTAAGTAGGTCTTCAACCTGTTTCTACCTATTTAGAGTCTGTTGAAACTCCTTGTATAGCTTTTTTACTTGCAGTCCAAATTGTTCAGTCAAAGTAAGCAAAGGATCATGTGCTGTGATTAAATATCTAGATTCTTCTGAATTTCGTTTATTTTAGCTTGAATATATCCAGTCGCTTCATCCAAAAGATTTTAAATAAGCTGTAAATTACTTAAAATATTCCTTATTTTCAGGAGAAATTTCAACTAACTTATCTTTTTACAGCTTTGAGCTTGTATAGCCCAAAAATTGAGTGTTAAAACCACACATGAGGGTCATAAGCATTTTCATTTTCTTTGTGTAAAAAGATTTTATCTAGTTGCTCCCAAATTTGAAAATAGTATTTGTTAGAGGATTACTGAAAACTTTCGCCATCTTTCCTCAAGATGTAGTCCATAGACAACTAACTGCATTTTGTAATTTATCAACATCACCAGCTGTTGCTATGTTATATAAATGAGGATCTTCTACCTTCTTTCATAAGTCCTGTTTACATTTTACTTTTATCTCTCCAATTTCTTCAATCAAATTAGTATAGTAATGAAAGTTAGTAGCTACTTTTTATTTTTCCACTTTCTTTTTATCTCCACAAGCAATAACTCAATAAAGAAATCATCATAATTGTTAATAATTTGAAAATTCTTTTCTATATTTATCCCTCCATCAAAAATTAATTGTTTTTCTATAAATATGATATAACTTTATCTAATAACTGTCAATATAAATATTTTTATCTACAAAATTTTACTATTTTTAAAAAGTAACTAAAAAGATCTTTTTCTTTTCAGATGAAGACTTATAACCTAAGTCTCATTCTATACTTACTTACAGTCTTTTCTGGCAAATTTCTTTTTATTCCATCATTTTCCAATAGCCTTTTACTACATCTCTACCAGAATATGGTTTTTCTATCTCTATCTTTACAATATATTCAGTAAATTTTTTCCTGATATAAAAGATAGTTGAACTTAAATTAAATAATTTTCTTAAAGAAATTATTCCAAAATCACTTTTTATATTTTTCTTTTATTGCCCTTTGATATAGTAGATGAACTTAAATCTAATTCAGATGCAATGTCGGAAATCTTTAGAACATTCATTTTTCCTTCAGTGATACTTTTGTTTTCTAAGAATAATTTTTATAATTCCTTCAAGGTATGAAAACGTTTTTCTATATACAATGTATAATTTTCATTTAATCTTTTATATTCTTTATCATTAATGTTGTTTTTATATTTATTTGAGGTATAAGATCTTGGATTTATTTCTATATGTAATTTCTATTGTTTATTTGTTTTATAATATCAGGAATAATTTTCCTAATTTTTCCAATATTATAACACGGCTAGGATATAGGATTTAATGACTTAATAATATCTATATACTCAGTCAAAGTAGTTTCATCAATATTTAATTTATCTTTAATTAGATTATATTTTTTATCAGCTAAAGGATAAAGAAAATTATCTATAAGCAAATTTAATTTTTATCTATAATATTTTTCTTTTCTAATTGAATTTTTAAACATTCTTCTAGAATATGCCCAACTGCCATAAGGTTCTAAATTATGAATTATATTAAAGGCTTCTTCTAATCTTTATCACTTAGATAAAAAATATCTTTAATTTCAACTTTGATATTTCTAAATAGCCTTTTAGTATTTAAATTGTTAATTATAAAAATACAAATATCTTTTTATTTTTTAGTTATATTAAAAATATGATAACTGTTCTTCTAAAATTTGAAAAATTTTTCTTCTTCATTTGGGAAAAGAAAAATTCTAATCTATCATCATCATTGTATCTTTCTTGTTTGGAATAGTTTACTTCAACTCCAAATTTATTTGAAAACTCATTTTTATAAAGTTGTTTAAATTTAACATTGACATTTCTAAGATGTTTAAGTGACATTTTATTGTTTGAGATAATTTTAAAGATTGATTTAATTTTTGTTCTAATATCATGTAACCCACCTCCGTATAATTTTATGATATATTAGAGAGTAAAAATGTCAATACTCTACATTTGACAAATAAAAAGAAATATAAAATATAAAAAGGATATTTATAAAGGAGGCTTATATGTGGTTTATTTTTTTGCAATTTTATCAGCAATATTTGCTGCACTTACTTCAATTTTAGCTAAAATAGGTATTGAAGGAGTCAATTCTAATCTAGCAACAGCAGTGAGAACGATTGTTGTTGCTACTTATGGCATGGCTTATGGTTTTTGTAACTCGAAGTCAAAATGGATTTATGGATATAAGTAAAAAGTTGGATATTTTTAATTTTATCTGGACTGGCTACAGGAGCTTTTGGCTTTGTTACTATAAAGCTTTACAAATAGGAGAAGCTTCAAAAGTTGTACCTGATAGATAAGCTACATAGTAATAACTGTTGCTTTAGCTTTTCTATTCCTAGGAGAACAAATAACATTAAAAATCTTTAATTGGTTGTAGTCTAATTGTTGCAGGAACTTTTGTTATGATTCTATAAGAAAAAATACTAAGCTAATCAAAGTAAAAATTCTTGAATTAATTAGTTTATTATGTTAGAATAGTAACAATGTTTACCAAATCGAACTAATATAAATAGGGGTGATAAATCAATTATGAAAAAGAGCTATGATATGACAAAGGAAAAGATTTGACTATAATTTTATCTTTTTTCTTTACCACTTTTTAGGAGCTAGCTTTAATCTCAACAATATATAATACAGCAGATATGATTTTGTTGGGAATTTTGTTGGAAAGGAAGCTACTGGTGCAGTTGGAGCAAGTAGTTTGTTATTTTACTTGTATTATAGGCTTATTCACGGGTGTTCTCAAATCGGAGTTGGAGTTGCAGTTGCTCAAAAAAATAGGTTCAAAAGATTATGATATAGCATCTAAAGTTTCACATACTGCCATAACATTTGGAATTTTTTTGGAGGAATAATTTTAACTATCTTAGGATATTTCTCTGCAATTTCTTTTGACAATGAAAAACTCCAAAGGAAATAATGAATGATTCTGTGATTTATTTAAAAGTATATTTTTTTAAGTATGTTACCAATGATTTTATATAATATAGGAGCAGGAATTATTCGTTCTACTGGAAACTCAAAAACACCTTTCATATTTTAATTATAGGTGGAATAACTCAATGTACTCAGCAAATTACTTTATAGTAATATTGAAAAAGGTGTTTTTAGGAGTAGCTATTGCAACAACTTTATCACAAACTTTAACAGCTTTTAATAGTTTTAACTTACTTATTTAAAAATAAAACAATAATAAAATTTAAAACTTCAGAATTAAAAATAGATTTTTCTTTGTTAAAACAAATTCTATATTTTGGCTTACCTGTTGGAATACAGTCTATGCTAATAACTTTTTCAAATATAATAGTTCAATATTATATCAATGGTTATGGTGAGATAGTGGTTGCAGCCTATGCAACATACTTTTAAATTAGAAAAACTTTATATGGATGCTAACAGTAGCCAGTAGGTCAAGAGTATGACTTTTTCAGGTCAAAAATGTTGAGCAAATAATTATCAAAGAGTTAAGAAAGGAGCATTTATTTCTATACTTTTATCAGGAGGTTTAAGCATTTTTCTAGCCACAATAATTTTTAACTTTCTCTCATACTTTTATGAGAATTTTTATTAAAAATGAAGATATTATTTATCTAGAAGTCAAATAGCATTTACTACTTTCCCTTTCTATTGGCTTTTACTCAATATTAGAAGTTTTAGGAAGTTCTTTGAGAGGAATGGGATATTCTATAGTTTCTATGTATGTGACAACTATTTGTCTATGTGCAGTTAGAATCTCATTGCTTTATTTAATTTCAAAAATTTAACTTTGATTTTAAAATCAGTTGCCTATGTTTATCCAATGACTTGGTCTATAACAGCTAGTATATTTATTATTGCTTTTTAAAAAATTATAAATAAGAAAATAAAAAGCAATTAATCTCAAATATAATGTGTACATTTTTCATAAAATATTATATAATAAAAATAATGTAAAGAAAGAAATTTTTATAATGGAGGAAATGCAAATGAGAATTCTCAGAAAAAGGCATTGAACATGAAATATTCTGGCAGTTAGAAAATTAGTTCTCTAGCTAACTGAAGCTGAGAGTAAAGGAGTTAAGGTTTATAGATTGAATATAGGTCAACCCACATAGAGAGACACCTGAATTATTTTGAAGGTTTAAGAAATATCCCAGATCATAGTTATAAGATATGCTGATTCTAGAGGAATAAAAGAACTATTGATCAAGTAATAGAAGTTTATTCAAGAGATGGTCATGTTCTTAAAAAGAAGATATAAATTGTAACACAAGGTGGAAGTGAAGTTTTAACAATGGCAATGCTAGCTATTTGTAACTTGATGATGAAGTTTTAGTTCCAGAACCTTTTATTCAAATTATAAAAGCTTTTATAGATATAGTGGAGCTAAAAATTGTTCCTATAGCAACAGATATAACAAAATGATTTTGCATTACCTAAAAAGAAGAAATTCATTAATAAGTCCTAGAACAAAGGTTATTTTTATATTCAAACCTTGTAATCCAACATAGGAAAAAGGTTTATACAAAAGAAGAAGAATTAATGGTAGATTTAGCAGGAAAAATGACTTATTTGATTGCTGCTGATGAACCGTATAGAGAATTTATCTATGATGATAATGATAAGCATTATTCATTATTAGATATAGAAAAAGCTAGAGAAATACTATAATAATAGACAGTGTTTCTAAACATTATAGTGCTTGTGGAGCAAGAGGGGATTCTTGATTTCTAGAAATGAAGAATTCAGATAGTATATTATGAAATTTTGTCAAGCAAGACTTGCAGCACTAACTGTTGAAACAACTATGCAGTGGCTAATTTAATGAAAGCTCCCAAAAGAGATTTTTAAAGAAATAAAGGAAATCTATAAGAGAAGAAGAGATATTATAGTAAAATTTTAACAAAATAGAAGGAGGACTTTGTTCAGCAATTTCCAAGGGAGCACATATGCTTTTTGCAAAATTACCAGTTGAAAGCTCGAAGAATTTTGTAAAATGGTTATTGACAGATTTCGGGATATGATAACCTGCAACAGTTATGTTAGCACCTGAGAAGGTTTCTAAGGAAAACAGCAGGTTTAGGTAAACAAGAAGTTAGATTTTCTTCTGTGTTGGTGGAAAGAGGATATAGAAAGCCATGAGAGCGCTTGAAGAAGCATTATAAAGTATATATATAAAATAAGAATTAAGGAGAAATAAAATGATATTAGCAATGTTAGCACTATTATCAATAACTTCTAATGCACAGAAGTCTGGAGTATTATGTTATGGAAAAAGGTTGTACCACTTTAACAAATGCAGAAAGTTATACACTAAAATGGTGAAGAAGTAAAGGCTGTAAAAGCAGATAGAAAAGTATTGAAAGCTTTAGGATTACAGACGATCCTTCTACATTACACTAATTCTAATCTAAGAAAAGAAAAATGGCTAGAGTTGGAGATTAGTATGGTAACTCCTATAACTTTTTCTCTCATTGATTCAGCAAGTTCAAAAAGAATTCACAGTGACTTTATATATAATTTTGGTGCATATGGATGAAAAATTTATTTGAGTAATTTTAAATCAAAGGAATTTAATATCATTTAAAATTGATGTTAAAAAGAGCATCGGAAAAATACCAAGCAGCTAATTCAAGTTTCTGGCACATCTTTATCTTTTTACACAATCTAGCTATGGTTCCACATCATTTGCTATCTTGAAGTTAGTCTAAGTAGTTGGTTTGGAGCTAAGGATTCATAGTAATAAATCAACTCACGACATAGCCCTTTAGAAAAGCGACACTTTTGGAGCTATTGACTGATTTTTCAAAATAATTTGTTGATGGATGCGAGAAGCAATGTATTAGCAGGAGTTGGATTTATATTTTTGGGGCTGAGCATTTATAAAAATGTTCTCATTAATTGAAGACGCTTTTAACCAAATATGGTATATATATCTAGAAGTCTAATAAGAAAAATAAGTGATTATATTTCATTTTTATTTTCTTACCTTTAGTGTTTATAACTTCTAAATGGATTTTCTTTATTTTTCTAGCTAAAATAAAAAGATATAGGATTTCTTTATTATATAATAAAGAACATTCTACCTTTATTTAGTAGGACAATATTTTTACAGCACTTTTCTTGGTTATGCCAAACACAGTAGTAAAGTACTTTCCTGCACCTATAGCTTCCATAATAGTTTCAGTTGCTTTTTAATATTCTCAATATATCTTTTCCTCATTACACCTTTTTGCTAATAGGTTAGTGCACAGTATATGGAGGATTTTCAGTAATATTTATCTTTATTATTTGGATAAGAATATCTCTGGTTTATCATAATTTTAGGAGTTCTATATGTTATCTAATCTAAAAATGCAAAACTTTTGATATAAATATAGAAATGATGGAATAAATATAGTTTCAACTCAAAGTTATATATAACTTTTAAGGTTTTGGAAGAAATGGTTACATAGATATCTTATGAGCTCCCAGTAAATATGAGAGGAATTGAGAAAAATCACAACATCATCTCCTTTTTAATAGGAAATATACTAGACGAACTTATAAGAGGAGGTTATATTGTCGTAGTTTACGATTATTCTGAAAAGGTTTTCTGTCTCAACTAAAAATATTGATGAGATATATTTAAAAAGAAATCTATGATTTTACTGCAAACACAGGTGAAGCAAAATCTTTATCTTTATAAGATGGAAGAATTACTGATGATGTAGAAAAATTATAATAGAGAAAGATTATACAGAACATTAAAAAAGTTTAGGAGGAGAAGGTGGAAAAATTAAAAATAGGAAGGCTTTCTGTCCTCTTAATTGTACTAAGAATCACAGATATCTGACGAGCATTAAGCTTTTTGTGTTAATTACTTTTTGGTTTTTATTAATCTATATTCTATTTTCTGCGCTGTTGTTAAAACTCGAGGAATTATTTGATAAAAGAAGCAGTATAACGCTGTTGATAATACTTTTCTTTTAATAATATATGGTCTTAGATTATTTACAATCTCAATTTTTATTGAAATCTAAATATGTGGACTAATGAATAAAACAGTTAATAAGTTACATAAAGAGGTTGGATAAAGAGGAGCCATCTATGATAGCAATGGATTAGCTTAATAAAAGACTATATACTGTTTCTATAAATCCATCTCTTTTAAAATGATGAAAAGATTCATGACGATATTTTTAAAAAGATATAACAGCTATTAAAGAAAGTGGATTATTCCACTGAGTGAAAATATAGAAGAAGAATTAGTAGAAATGGCAAAAGAAAGAAAATGTTAAATACAAGAGAATTGCCAGAAATATTGATGATGAACAAAGAAAGTAGTTGATCTAATTGCAAATATAGAAAAGAGAAAAGTAAAAAGGTAGAGCGAAAATACAAATCTGTTTTAGTCTTTGAAAGATCTATTGATAGAAAATACTATAAATCAGAAGAATATGATAAATTGCAGGAATGGTTAAAGAAAACTGAAGATACTAATGATGAAAAGATAGGAATTTCAGGTCTGGAAAAGCAATATCAAAACTATCTTGTAGAGAAAAAGAGATAACCAAACTCTATGGTCTAAATAAGAAAAATACTCTAGCTCTTTCTAAAAAGAAACTCTATTCTCAGATTTAAATGGTATATCTATTTAACAATAGATGCAGACTTAAACTTCATTTTAAATGATGAAACAAAGGCTCAATTTAAGAAATGTTAATGCCTATGAAGCATATGGACTTATTATGGATCCTAATAGTGGAAAAATTCTAGCTGTAGCTACTTTTTCAAAAGATAAAGATCCACTTAGAAATAATATATTCCAAAGTCAGTATGAACCAGGGCCACTATTTAAGCCTTTGAATAGTTGCAGCAGCAATGAATGGAGGCCTTATAACAGCAAAATACTCAATTCAATGTTGGTGATGGTCGCAGTAAGATATAAGAAGACAATTAGAGAAAGTAGTAGGTCAACAAGAGGAGTAATAACTACTAGAGAAGTTATTATGAAATCAAGTAACGTAGGTATGGTATTGATAAGTGATTATTTCACAAATGCTTTGTTTGAACAATACTTAAAGTGATTCTCGGCCTTTAGTGATAAAACAGGAGTAGACTTTTCCAAATGAATTAAAACCATATACACTTCCTTATCAAGAATGGGATGGCTCCAAAGAAAAATAATATGCCTTTTGGACAAGGTATAGCTATAACTCCTATTCAAATGATAACAGCTCTTTTCTGCCGTTGTAAAATGGTGGAACTCTATCAAAACCATATTTGGTTGAAAAGATTACTGATGGTGAAGGTATAGTTATCAGAAGAACTACTCCTACAGCTGTAAGAAAGGTAATATCTGAAAGTGTATCAGAATCAATGAGAAGCATTCTAATGATACAGTAGATAAGTGAACAGGTAAGATAGCACGTATAGAAGGTTACGCGGCTGAGGACAGGAACAGTAAGAAGTTAGAGTGGAGGAAAAACAGGATATATAAGAAATGAATATCTATCTTCATTTATAGGTTTCTTCCAGCGGATAAAACTCAAAATATGTTATTATGGCAAATGTTTATGAGACTCTCAGCCTGAAATTCAATCTCATAGATTTGGAGGAGTTGTTGCAGCTCCAGTAGTTGGAAAAAGTTATTAGAAGAATTATAAAAAGAAGAAGAGGGCTTTGCAAAAGTATAGAAAAATCAATGTAAACAATGAAAACAGCTTGAGTCTATAAATCTAGTCTAGAAGCTATAAATTATGAAGATGTAATGCCTGATTTAGAAGGTATGAGTCCTCAGAAGTTTTATCTGTCCCTGTGAAACAGATAGATATAGAGAAGTTGTTGGAACAGGACTTGTAGTTGAACAAAAACCAGAGATGGAGATAGCTTAAAGGATGTAGCAAAGATACATTGAAATAAATGTTTGAGGTGAATATGCAATACTTTTTGATATTTATAGATTCGATTAAGGGAATATACTTATTCAGATAAAAACATGATGAGCTTTGAAATAGGAGATAATGTAATAGTAACTTTAGAAATATAAAGAAGCAGGTTTTATTATAAGAAAAACTCAAAAGAAATCTTTGACTGCAAAGTATTGAATATTTATCAAGGTAAAAATCTTTAAAATTATCAGAGGAGCAACAAAACTTATTGAATGGATAAAATGATTATTATTTAGCCTTATGATAGTCATAATAAAAGCTATGATACTAAAATGTAAAAATTAAATACAATATCTATTGAATAATTTTTGAGAAAAAGTAATCAGATAGAAAATCTAACAAATGAAATAATTAAACATATAATATCTTTAAAGGCCACTATTCTACAGTAATAGCAGCAAAGACTAAATTTAAGAAAAACATAGATAGTCCAGTTGAAAAGAATTTTACTGTCATTAGAAGATAATAATATTCACAAAAATAGAAAATCTCTTGAATTAGAAAAAGAAGAAATAGATGTTTTTGAAATACTATAGAGAAAAACTTTTATAGAAAAATTAGAAGAAAAATTTAAAAGAGAAATGGATATTAAAGAACTAGAAGAAAAAGAAATATTAAAAGCAGAAGCTAGTTGTAATGAAAGAGATATAGTTCAGAAGAAGTTGAAAAACTAAAAGAATGGATACTTTTAAATGAAGAACAATTAGCAGTTAAAGATGAAATGGTAAATTCAGACAAGAAGCATTTTCTTTAAAGTAGTAACAGGTTCTAGGAAAGACTGAAATATATATAGAGCTTATAAAAAGTGCCTTTTGTTTTAGTTATGGGAAGTATATTTTAGTTCCTGAAATCCATTAACTCCCCAAATAATTGAAAGATTTCAACTGAATTTATAATATAGCTATTTTATAGCAGTGCTTTTGAAGTGATGTAGAAAAGAGCTGAAAGAATGGGAAGTATTTATACCGGTGAAAAGAAAATAGTTTTAGGAGTTAGATCAGCTATTTTTCGCAGTAAAAATTTAAAAGATATTATCTTAGATGAGGAGCATGAAGCAACTTACAAAACAAGATAGTAGTCCAAGATATAATGCAAAATATGTAGCTATAAAAAGGTGTCTAGATGAGGGAGCGAAATTAATATTAGGTTCAGCCACCCTTCTGATAGAAAGCTACTATTATGTAAAAGTCAGGACTTTAAGTGAACTTTTAAATTTAGATAAAAAGATTTCTATAATGCTGAATTACCTGATATAGAAATAGTGGATATGAAACAAGAAGATGATTTATTCTTTAGTAAAACTCTTCTTGAAGAAATAAAAATACTCTATTAAGATATGAACAAGTTATATTGTTACTTAACTAGAAAGGGTATTCAACATATATTCAGTGTCAAGATTGTATTGTGTTGAAGAATGTGATAATTGCTCAACAAAAATGAGCTACTATAAGAGTCTCAAATAAATATAAGTGTAATTACTGTGGTAGACAGATACACTATACAGGAAAATGCCTGCAAAGTGTGGAAGCACAAATTTAATTCATAGTGGTAAAGGAATAGGAAAGAGAAGAAGAGTTAAGGAAGCATTTTGATGTTCCTATGGTGAAAGTAGATAGTGATTTTATCTAAAAATAAAGATAATTTTTCTAAAATATATAAAGATTTTTAAATAAGAAATATAGTATTTTAATAGGAACTCAAATAATAGCTAAGGGTCTACACTTCCTGATGTAACCTTAGTAGGAGTTATAAACTCAGATATAATTTTAAACTTTCCAGATTTTAGGGCTCAGAGAAAAGACATTTCCAACTGCTGACACAAGTTTCTGGAAGAGCAGGAAGAGCTGTAAAAAGGAAAGGTTATAATACAAACTATGAACCAGAGAATAATGTTATAAAAAGAGCAGTAAAGAAGAAAAATTAAGGAATTATCTCTATAATAGGGAAATAAATTCAAGAAAAGTTTTTCCTATCCACCTTTTTCAAAAGATTTTGAATATAGGTTTTTAGTCTCTGAAGATGAGAAAAGACTTATAGAAGTTTCTAGAGAATTCCTATGAGGAAATAAAAATCAGGATAGAACTATATGGACCCATGCCAAGTCATGGTATACGAAAAGTTCAAAAGATATAGAAATGAATATCTTCATATGAAGTAGAGCAAAAAATAGATATGTTTAAAAGATATCTTATGGAAAAATTGATGAATTTAATGATGGAAAAAGTTAGAAGTAGTTGTAGATATAGATCCGATAAATTTAATGTAGGAGATAATATAGTTTTTGAACAAGAAAATATGGTGATGATGTTTTTAAAACAAATTGCTAAAGAAGTAGAACCAAGTGAAATAAATGATCAGTTTAGAAAATTTTAGATGATATGGTTGAAACTATGTATGAAAACAGATGGTATAGGTCTCTGCATCCACAGGTTGGAGTGAGTAAAAAGAGTTTTTGCTTTCAGAAGATGGAACTGGGAAAATAAGAAAGCTAATTAACCTCTGTTATAGAGCCTTTGAACAGAAGAAACTCAAGAATCTGAAGAAGGATGTTTATCTGTACCAGGAATATATAAAAAGGTTGAAAGACCTCAAGAAAGTAATGTTAAAATATCTAAATGAAATGGAGAAGCAGTAGAAGAAATTGGGTTGAAGATTTATTAGCAGTCAGTAGTCCAACATGAAAATGACCATTTAAATGGAATTTTATTTGTTGAGAAAATTTCTCCTATGGCAAAAAGATCTGTCTGTAAGAAGTTAGCTTAAATCATGAAAAAGAAACAAAAAGGATAATGGAAGAAAAATGAGTAAAAAGATTATTTTTGGCTTTAGTGATACGTTTTTAGTTTTGATGACTTTTATCGTAATGTCTCAAATATAGATAATATGTCAAAGAAAAATAGTATCCAAGAGGAAACAAAAATCGTTAATAAAAAGATTGAAGAAACAAGTGCTAATATAGCTAAGTATGATAGAAAAATTGAATCTTTTTAGATGATGATTTTGAAAAAGAAAGAGTGAGCAAGAAACATGTTCCAAAATGGTAAAGATAATGAAGTAATCTACAGTATGTAGAAAAAGATAATAACCAAATAATATTAAGGAGGAAAAATGAAAGAGAACTAGCACTAGAATTTGTAAGAGTAACAGAAGTCTGCAGCATTAGCAGCAATACAAGGGCTGGTAGAGGAAAGAATCAGCTGACCAAGCAGGTGTAGATACAGGAGGACTAGTGCTTAATAGACTTGCTATGCTGATGGGGAAAGAAGCTATAGGAGAAGGAGAAGTAGACGAAGCCCGACGCTATATATTGGAGAAAAAGTTGATTGATATATATCAAGAAGAAAAAGATTCTGCAACTTATGTTGGACCCTGTTGATACTAAGCTGTTGACCCTGTAGAAGGAACAAGAATGACAGCACAAGGACAACCAAATGCTATAACAGTATTAGCAGTTGGGGAAAAAGGAAGTTTCTTTAAAAAGCTCCTGATATGTATGTATGGAAAAATAATTGTTGGACCTGAAGCAAAAAGGGAAAATAGATTTATCTAAACCACTTGAAGATAATATTCATGCTAAGTGTGCTAAAGCATTCAAAGAATTAAAAAGATTTAATGATAGTTACTTATGATAAACCAAGACATAAAGAATTGATAAAAGATTTACAAGCTATGGGGGTAAAAGTTTATGTGCACTACCTGATGGTGACATGTTGCAGGATCAATACTTACTTAAGGATAAGATTCTTGATGTTGATATGTTTTTATGGAATCTGGAGGAGCTCCTAAGGGCGTTATACTCCGCTGCTATAAGAGCTCTAGGTGGAGAGCATGCAAGCAAGATTAAAAACTTAGAAGTGAAGTTAGAGTGCTTCCTTGAAAATGATAAAATATCTAAGTTTGAAAAATTGAAGATGTGAAGAATAAGGATTAAAAAGTTGAGAAATTTTAAAACTTGAAGATTTAGCAAAAGATGACGAAATAATTCTTCTCAGCAACTGGTATCACTGGTGGAGATTTACTAGAAGGTGCAAGAGAAAAGGCAGTATTGCTAGAACTCAAAACTCTTGTAGTGAAGAGGATTATCTAAAACTGTAAGATATATAAATTCTATACATAATTTAGATTTTAAAGATGAAAAAATTACTCATTTAGTAAAATAAAGAAGAGGGGAGGGGCTGCAAATTTAGATTCTTTAAATTTGCAACAGCTTCTTTACAACTCAAAAATTTTATTTATCCCATCTGTTTCAAATTTAATTACTATTAGTCTTTTTATTTCAAAAGAGAAGATATTTTGATATAAAAGGGTTCTAACAAAATTATATAATTTAATAGATAAAAGTGATAAAACACAGATATAGAGATTTAGCAGGTACTATTTAAAAAAGAAAAATGAAAGTAAAAGAATTTTACAAAGTATAAGTTAAAAGATATTGACAAAAATATAGGAATAGAAAATTGTATTTTAAATTTATGGGGATTAATGGAAAAATAAAATTTGAAACTTATATGTCTTATTCGTACTTAAATTTATTAAGAAAAATCATCCCGCTTGGAAATTATTAACATCACATCAGCACCATTTATAGCTGCATTTTTTATATGACATTTTTACAAACAAAGAGAAATTTCTGAGGAAAAATTGATTTTCATCTTGAAAAATTTTATAGAGAATATAAATTATGAAGATAAGGGCTTTTCTTTATTCCTCAAGAAATTTTAAATCAATGGTCCAATATAGAATATGGATTTTAAGAAAATATTATCCCAAAGATAAAGATGAGATTCATTATGATTTAACCCTGCTGCACAAAAAGCTGTTGAATATGAATGAGTATGAGCAAAGAAATTTATATTACAGAATTCGTTTAATGATTATTTTTGATTTATTAAAAATATTATTGAAAATCAAATGAAAATCCAGAATTTAGAAATACAAGAATTAGAAAAACAAAAGAGAGAAATTGAAAAAGAAAATAGAAGAAATAAAAGAAGGAAAAAGTAGAACTTTAAGTCCTGCTCAAATAAAGGAACGTTTTTATAAGTTATGAATTTATCCTCATGATATAGTTTCTGATTTTAGAATAGTTGAACAAAATTTTAGAGACTTAGAAAAGAATCTTCGTAAAAATTTAACTTTTGATTCAGGAAAAGGGGAAATTACTAGATTATTTCAAAGAGGAAAAATAGCATTGGAAAAATCTGAACAAGGAAGGAGTTTCAATGCCTTTTTGAAGTTTTTAGCTTCAAAATCCTCAAAAGAAAATTTTAAAACTTTAATCGAAAAAGCTTTTAAGTTTAAAAAGAGATTATAGAGATTCCTGGAAGTTTAAAATATAGGAGAATTGAGAATGACTGGATGAAAGTGTAGGAACATGTTTTAGACACTATAGCATTACTTTCAAAACAACTAAGTGTAAGGAAAAGTTCTTATATAGAAGAAAAGAAGGATTAGGAATTAATCAGCATTGCTGAGACAAATGCTTCTCTAATTAGATGGAGAAAATGAAAATTTTATTGGTATAAAAGTCTTGGTATGCTGATATTGATTTCCGTATAAAATTATATTCCCATCCAAATAAAATTTTATTGGACAATTCTCCCATAGAAAAACTCAAGAAGAGATGTTGATTTTCTCCATTATATTTACAATTTTATGGATAGATTAGAGGAAAGAATAAAATCATTTACTTTTTGGACAAGAAGAGATTAGTTTAAAAGAAATATAGATATATATCCACTTAAAGGTGTTTTACAGAGTTATTGACATATTTAGTTCTTGTAAAAAGAAGGTATAAATTGAAAATTGACTATACAATAGATATGAGGAACTTGACTTATAAAAATGGTGGAGTAGTCAATCTGCAAAATTACCTTTTATTATCTTTTTAAAAATTTATAATGAATTTGAGATGATAGAGATGAATGAAAATCAATGTTGAATTATCAAATGCCCATATATCTCTTTATTGAAAAGGGATTATAATTAAAGAGAATAAAGAAAAATATGGGATACTATTTTCCTAAATTATAGAAATCATAGAAGATTATTTTAGACAGTTAGGTCTGACTCTAAAATTATAAGGAAGAAGAAGGCTATTGTTATTTATAACAAATTGAAGATGATGAAACAGATAATTTTATTAAAATTAGTACTAAAGTTCCATTAAGTCTACATTTGAGTTTATTATTAGTTAGCCTTAGATATATGTTAGAAAGTACTCAATGGGGATGATTGTTATATCAAAAGAAGAAAATTTCTTTATAAAAATGAAAAATTATTTAAAAAGAAACCTCAAAATGAAATTTCTAAGCAAGAGAAAAGAAATAACAAGCTATATAAAGAAAGTTGAAGATATGGAAATCGTATTCGTAAATTAAAAATAGTGAGATATAAATATGAAATTTTGAGATTATTGCTAGTTTTGTAGATGCTTTCAATGGTTAGATGACTTAGATAAACGTATTATTGAATATAAAGAGCACTGAAAAAGGGTGGAGGTATTGAAGATGAGAAGGGCTTTAGACTTCTAATTTAGAAGTTCTTAATTGGGGGAAATTTCAAGGAAAATGGTCTTTGATCCAAAGAAGAAAACAACCCTTTTAACTGGTGATTCAGGTTCAGGAAAATCAACTCAGTTGATACTGACATCTCTTTTAGTCCCTCCCATAGAATAAAGTTTAATCAAGCTGCTGATGTTGAAACTCAAAAAGAAAGAAATTTTTATCCGAGTGTAAGAGGCTATTAGGACAGCAAATGACAGGAAAAGGAAATATAGAAGCTCTAGAGGCTATAATTTCTATTCTGTCATACTTGATAATTTTTGAGCAAAACCCTAAGTAAAATTGTAGGTTTTAGCCACTGTTTTCTGTTTAAGGAAGCTTTAGTGAAATCCTTCAAAGTTTTATGTAGTAAGTGAAAAATGAATTAAGTATGATGATGACTTTATATTACAAACAACTGATATTAAAAACCTTAAAAGATATTAAAGCAGATATAATATATTTGATGAATATTCTAGTATTTTAATTTTAGTAAAAACTAGGAAACTTATCTGAATAATCTATTCAATTATTTCAAAAACTATTTCATAAGGATGGGAGAGTTAATCAGAATTTATTAGAAAAATATGCTTGGATTAGAGGTTGAAGAATTGATACATTAATAAATCACTATAATGATTTGAAATAGAGCATATGAGACTATATTAAAAGCTAAAGATCAAATAAATATATGCTAGAAACCTATTCGAGAGAGTGGAACAAAGTTTTTGAAAAGATATCTCAGAAAATAAATTCTAATCCGGCACTTGATAGAATAGACTCTGGATAGCTAAGAAAAAGAGAAATGGTATGAAGATAATATAAAAATCTCTAAATGAACAAAAATTTCCAAAAACAAGAAATTATGAACTTGAAGAAACTAAAAATAATGAATTAGATGAAAAATAATTAGATTAAAATGCTGAAACTATGAGTAATGGTGAGGAGAAATAGGGTATGGAATGCTGATTTGAAGTTAAAGCTAGTATATGATAAGGAAAAGGAAAAAGGATTGTTGAATATCTCAGATTACTCATTTAAATATAAACTTCCAAATAGAATAGAAGATTTTAATAATAATAAAATAATTGTGAGTTATATGAAGATAACCTACTAAAATTGAACTGGCTTGATGTAGTTCGTTCAACTATTGAGAGAAATACAAAATGATGAAATAGATCGTATAAATAAAGAAGTAAGTTCATTAAAACAGAGAACATCTAATATTCCATCAAAATATAGCATTGATTTAAAAAGAAAAATAATAAGTAGTCTTGAATTAAAAGAAATAGATATATCTTTTGTTGAGAGTTAATAAAGGTGAGAGTACAGAAAAAGACTCGGGAGGGAGCAATAGAAGATTTTTACATTCTTTTCTCTTTACATTGTTAGTTCCAAAAAGAAATTATTGCAAAAGCTCTAGAGTATATAGATAAAAATTTTTAAAATTAAAAATAGTTTATTATTCTGTTGACATTAAAAAACAGATATGAACTTTCTTACTTTTGAACCAAATTAGTATTGACAAAATAGATAGAAGTTAGAAAATATTTTCAGCTTGATACAGCTTGTTGATAAATATAACTATATTTGTTGCGATACTTGGAAGACTTCTAGAATAAATAAAAGCTCTACAAAAACTAGACAAACTAAAAGCCAGATATACGACATGAAAAAGATGATAGAAACAGCTATTGATGATAGAAGAACCATATATTATGGGTTTTCAAATAAAAGTAAAAATAAAGTCTGAAGAAAATTCTAAAAGAAAAGAGAAAATACAGTTAAAAATTTCTTTATTTTGATTTAGAAGAAATAAAAAGATATTGATAAATTTCCATAAAAGAAAAATATTGAACATTTCCAGATTTAAAGATTTTAGTGAACTTGATATCTTTTGAACTTCCTCAAAATAAAATAGAAGAATTAAAAGAAATCTCATGATAAACTTAAATCAGAAAATGATATTTTAAAGGAACTTGAAAAAGAGCTTGAATCAACTCAGAAAAAGCCAAGAGATTCTCTAAAACAAAAATATTCAAATGGAGAACTTTCTACTATAAATGTTGAGTTAGATAAATATAACAAGGATTTTCATAGCCTATTTTTAAATGCTGAGGAAAGATTTTCTGTAGTATGAAGATGATTTTGAATTTCTAGAAAGAACTCTCTCATTTTGACTGATTTCCCTTTAACTTTGGAAAAATATAGATATTTTTGATATTCAGTCTATTTGAATAAGAATAAAACTGATTTAGAGGAAGAAAATAGAATCTTAGAAAAAGAATAGAAAATTATATGAAAGAATTTAAAAATAAATATTCTATTGAAACTCGTGATTTTGACAGTAGTATTGATTCCTTTAAATGAATATAATATTTTTGAATAAATTACTTAAAGATGATTTACACTCAAATATGAAGAAAAATTTAAAGAAGAATTACAAGAAAAATATCTTAGACATATAATTAGTTTTTAGAGAAAAATTTAACTAGGCAGGAAACAACTATTAAAGATAAAATAAAAAGAAATTAATGATTCACTATATAGTCATTGACTAGTAGGGGAAGATAGCATAAAATTAATTCAAAAAAGAACTCAAGATAAAGAAATAATTGATTTTTCGTGCCAGTTTAAAATAATATTACAGAAAAACTCTATGGATGAAAAATAATTTAGTAGAAGAAAGATGAAATATAATTTGATAGATTTAAAGGAAGAGTTAATGAAACTGAAAAGGGATAAAAATGGACTTCAGCATGTAACAGATGTAAGAAATTGGTTTCATTTTTCTGCCACAGAATATTGAGAGATACTGATGAAGAATGAACATTATACTGATTCAGGAGTAAATCTGGTGGTCAGAGGAAAAACTAGCTTATATCTTATACTTGGAGCTTTTAGCATACACTATGGAATCAATGAAAAAGAAATCCTCTTTTCAGCTGTATTATTGATGAAGCATTTTAAAAAGTTCTACAATGAGTCTGCTGGCACGGATTAGAATTACCCAAAAATCATTTCCAATTTTATATAGTAGTACACCTCTATTGAGAAAATCACTACAATGGAGCTACATGTTAGACATGTAGGCTTTGTAACTTATAATGATATCTACTCGCATAATCTCGAATACATAATTTGACTTTAGGTGAATATATATATGAAAAGAAAAAGAGTAATGGAGAAACTCTAAATGGAAGACTAATTTCTTAAAGAAATTAAAGATATAATTTTTGGGAGATGGAAAAAAGGTGATATTCTTAGAGAGTATTTTAGAGAAAAATATAATAGATATTTCCTTGGAAAATAAAATTAAAAAGTCCTACTAAAAGAGCTTTTCTACTAATACTTTTACAAATTTTTAGAACTGGAGTATTAAAAAGAAACAGACAAATCAGTTTTGAGCTTATGGTTTATAATATAATTGAGAAGAAACACATAATAAAGTATTGGAAAACTCTATTCTAACTCATATTGAAAATATTATATCCTAGATAGCATAAAATTAATAAAGAAAGAAAAGGGAAGTCGGGCTCTATTTTCAAAAATCTCTCATTCATATTGACAAATATTCTAAACTTGAAAGACTGATTGAAAAGAATATATTTGGTTTATTGAGAAAAAGAAGAAAGATACTAGTTGTGAGTATTTATTAATAATCCTATATATAGCTATCTTAGAGATTAGTATAGAGAATATAGATACTAAATTTATTGAAAAACATAAAAATTATCTTGACTTATTAGATGAAATTTCCAAAAAGATTTTTCTAATCTTGAAAAACATTTATTATTAAAGAAAAGCCTCATTAATTAGGTTTAGAATACTTGATGCTGAGCATTATATAAATGGTTTCTCGGGATATATCTGTACCTCTTGAAGAATCGAATATGTGGGAAAAATAATTTTAAATATATATCATTGAAAAATGAAATAAAGTTTTCTTAGTTTTCCATTTTTCAAAAATGCTTGTATTATCTTTTGGTAAAAGGATATAGTATATCTGTATTTAAAGATAATAAATGCAGTACAAGGGCAAAACGAAACTATATTGGGGAGATATTGATACTCATGGTTTTAATATTTTAGGTATGGCAAAAAGAATTTTTCCAAGTTTTAAATCTTTTAAATGAATGAAAAGTATTTCAAACATAGAAAATTTTGGTAAAAGAAGATAAAACCTTTTCTTGTAGATGTAAAAGATTTAGATAATGATGAAAAGATACTTTTATGCAAGAAAATATCTATGGAGAGAACTCACGTTTTAGAATAAGAGAGAATTAATTTTAAATATTTACAAGAATACTTATTAGAAAACAATGATTAAAGCAATTGAAAAATTACCTCAAATCTTAAAATTAGGATTTGGGGACATTTTTATTGTAAAAATATTAATGAATAGAAATATAGTTAATTATAATGTATTTTATAAGTACTAAAGCAACCAATATACATTTCTATTATAATACTAGTCTCTATAGGATGTTATTTATAGAATTATAATATTATATATATGAGATATAGTATAAGTGTATCAAATAAATTTTTAGGAGAATAATATGAAGCTTTATGATTTAACATTGAAAAAGAAAGTTGTAAGGAATGTGCTTGGGGAGTAATGGGGACAATTACTTTAGAATTGAAAAATAAAAAGGTGAGTCTCCTCGAAAAGGTTTAATAGAGAAGGAATTTTGGAAGAAGTTAGAAAGATTCCAAGAATGACCTTTGAGAAGTAAGCTTTGAATGTAAAGATAATTTTACTTTATTATAGCTACTTTCTAAAATTAGAGGAGATATGAAATGGATTATACTGATAAAGAGTTAGAACTTGATTTGAAAAAGATATTGAAAAATGTATAAATCTAGTTATTCACCTAAAGAAAATCCAAAAGTTTTTCTAATAGGGGGACAACCTGGAGCAGGAAAAACAGGACTTGAAAATATGATTAATGCAAAAAGATGAATATATATCTCATAAGTGGAGACTGATTTTAGAGAATATCATCCAAAAATTTAAAAGAAATTAATTTAGAACATGGAAGAGAAGCTTCAAAATATACTCAACAATGGTGTGGAGTAATAACAGAAAAGCTAATAGAAGCATTTAGGAAAAAGAAAAATAGAATTTAATAATAGAAGGTACTTTAAGAACTGCAGAACTCCTATAAAAAGAAGCAACAGATTTAAAAAATTAGGATATGAAGTTGGATTAAATCAGAAGTTGCAGTTAAAGGAGAAAAATCTCGTTTGTAGGTACTATACAAAGATAAGGAAGAAATGATAAAGCAAGGTAAAACTCCAAGAATGACTCCAAAAGAACATCATGGATTTAGTAGTAAATAGATAGGAGGATAATTTAGAAACTATATATAACTCTAAACTATTTGATGAGATAAGACTTTTGATAGAGAAAACCAACGGCTATATAGTGTATAAAGAGAAAGTCCTGATGCGAGTCCAAAGATATTTTAGAGAAAAAGAATTTGAATCGTAAAATGGGAAAAAGAAGAAGAGAAGAATATAATGAAAGATGGAATAATTTAATAAAAATAATGGAAAAGATAGAAAGGGCTTCTGCTGAAGAAATTTTTAAAGTGATAATTGAAAAAGAAGAAAATTTATAAAATATAAATAGAAAACAGGTAAAATTTCAAAATATTGAACTTATCTGTTTTATAGAATTAGAAAAGAAAAATAAATAAAATATTTAAAAATACATCTAAAAATTTTTGTAAAAATGTTGTATAATATGAAAGTAATTTCAAAAATAGAAAAATTTTATTCATATTTTTCAAAGCTATAAAACGCTAAAAATCGTTTTTAAATAAATATTGTTAATAAACTAAAAATAAATAAAAATCTAAAAATTTATCTGTATATTTTACATCGTAAAAATTGTATTATCTGTATAGTAAATAATTTCTAAAAATGCTAAAATTTACTAAACAAATAAGGAGATTTAAAGAAGATACAAAAAGAGAGAGTGAAAAAGTAAAATATAAAAAGCTGAAAAGTGCCGATATATATAAGAGAAATTTTAGATGAAGATATTATACATTTTAGAATGGCAAAACATACCCTATGTAATCAAATACTTATTAAGTTTTCACGTTGTTCTGATAATAATTTTTCAAAGATAACACTTTTGAGAGAGAAAGTATCTACCAATTTGTTGTACAAAAAGAAAATATTACAAGATACTCAGAATTAAGAGAATTAAAATAAAGATAAAACCGAATCTGAAAATGATAAGAGAGGATTTTGCTAGTTATACAACTATGCCACCTTTTTGAGAGAAATAAACTATTTGAAGAAAAAGATTGTATTCTTAATGACAAGCCAAAAAGGAAATATAAGAAATTGAAACTTCATACAGATGATGGTTTTATTGAAGGAAAATTGAAGATATAAGAAGAAATGAAGAAAATAACTATTTAGAAGTAATTATAAAATTCTAAAGTTACTATATAAGTAGATTCTACCATTATAAATTAAACTGGACTTGAGGGATTTTGAGTATTTTGAAAAAGAGTAATAGATTTTAGGGAAGTTATGTTTAAAGATAATGAACTATTTTACTGGTATCTATTATGAATACCATGAAAATGGTTTAGATAAATATGGAATGTTCTTACAGAGATGGCTCTGAAGCACGGAATGGAAATGGATGTTTGACTAGTATGGAATGGCTATGAAGTTAGAACATACAAAAAGGGAGATGACAACATTTGAGGAGTATTATCCTAGTGGAGCTTTTAAAAGCAAAAATTGAGCTTAAGGATGAAATGAAAAATGGAATTGAGATGGCTTTTTGAAGAGAATCACAACATCTTGATATTATGGCTTGAATAAAGATGATAAAAGATATGGAGAATGGCAATCTATAAGAATGGTAAGTTAGAAAAATATGTGAAAGTTACAAAATGGTGAAATAATTAAAGAAGAAAAAGTAGAATATTAGGAGGGTAGATATGGAAAAATATTTTTAAAGAATTAAAAAGGAAAAATTGAAGAGTATGAAAAATTTTTAAAAAGCCAATACTATTGAAGTAGATGGTCTCAGAAGCTTCCAAAAATTGAAGATGAAATAAAAACAATGAAATCTAAAATAGAAGAGCTAACAAATTCAATGGAAGGTAAAAAGTAAAATTGAAAAATGAAAATTACTAAATATATCTTCATTGAAAGCGAAAATAACTTTAAAAAGAAATGGATTTAGATGAGAAAAAGAAAATCTAAAAATGAATATGAAAAATAGTTAAATCACATAATAGTAAATTAGATGATGTATAAGATAGAGAACTTTACTAGTTGAATCTGAAAATAAAAATTGAAAAGTATAAAAAACTCAGAAGGTTCAGTTCTACTAGGAAACGATTTAGAAGAAGTAAAAAGGTTACTATGAAAATATTGTTAAAGTTGAGTTAATCTAGTTTGAATACTATAAAAATCAGAAGAAAATAAGATCAATAACGAATTAAAATAGAATAAAACAGAAAATAAATGAATATTATGATAGAGCTAATGACTATCAATCAGAAGGAACATCATGGGCATTAAAGAAACCAACAACTTTTTGGAAATTTTGATGAAGATAAAAGCGGATGATTATAGAGATAATATGAGATATTGTAACAATGAAGCTCAAAGATATAGAAAAATGGCTTTTGACGAAGAAGATAAAGCAAAACCTTTTCAAAAAGAATCTGATAAATTGAAAATAAAAAGAAGCTTATTGAAAATAAATTAAAAGTTATTGATGAAATGGTTGATGAAATGATTAAAGAAGTTATAAAAGAAGAATTGAAGAAAAGAGAAATAGTAATACCAAATTTTGTACCAGTTACTAAACATTTTTAATGCACCTAGTGAAGAAGAATAGAAAATAAAATATTCCCTTTGAAAAATATAGGGAAGTTTTTACATTATTATATAAAATTATAAAAATGAAAAGTGAGTAGTGATATGAACGACTATTATGATGATGGAATATTAAAAAGTGAGTTTGAAAAATGATAATGGGCAACTTGATGGGATATATAGAGAATATTATGAAAACGGTCAACTAAAATTAGAATGTAAATGTAGAAAATGGGCAGCTTTTGAGGGAATAGCTAAAGAATACTATAAAAATAACCAATTAAGCTGCGAATATAATTTCTAGAGATGGTAAACTAGATGGTTTATGTAAAGAATACTACGTGAGAGCGGAAAAATAAAAAGAAGAATATTATTGTAAAGATGGAAAATTTGATGGAACATTTAAAAATACTCACACTAATGGAAAAGAAAAATCTGAATATAATTATAAGAATGGAAAAACTTAATGGAATGCTCAAAAGAGTATCGTATAAAATGGTGATGTAGAAGCAGAATATGATTATAAAAAGTTAATTTAGAAAATATTTATGAAAAGTATGACGGATAGCTACCATAGAAACAAGCACTAAAACAAATATTGTTCCAAATACTGATGTTAATGGAACTTTTAAAGTTGGAAAAATAGAAATAAATACTCTAAAATACAGAAAATTCAATTAAATTAGAGAAAATTTCTAAAGAAGAAATTAATAGAAATTTAAATTCTAAGTCAAAGAATGACTTAGGAAAATATGCTATGTATGCATTTTTAATAATTTTTATTAATAGTAGCGGTTCTTTGTTTTTATTAGAAAAATTTCAGAATAGTTCTTCCCTCACAAGAAAAGTCTCAGTAACAAATTCTAGTGAATATCCCCAATCCAACAGGAAGAGGTTAAAGAAAATGGTGATTGAGAACAACAATGAGAATGAATATTCCTACTGTTGAAGATGCAAGATACATAAACTATAAAACATACTCATAATGATTATTATGATTATTCAATAGACTATCCAGATGATGATTATTCTCAAATCACAAAAACTTATGAAGATGGAAATGAAATTACAAAATGATAATGGAGAAGTTCTTATTTCATTGACTTCTAACTGGAACTCAAAATGGAGAAAGTTTATATATAAGCATATGATAAAGTCAGTTAGAGAAAAACCTAATGCACCATACAAGTTTTTAGGAAAAACATTCTTTTACTATAACTTATGAAGATAATGGAATTTTAGTTTTTAGAAAAGACTATGTATGATAAGAATACTAATAAATATGTATATCTTTATGTGAGTTTTCCACCAGAATATAAAAGATTATATGACCCAATAGTTGAAAGAATGGCTAATAGTATGAAAAAGTGTTTCTAATGTAACATCATCAACACCTACAATAATAGCTATTCTGAGTCACAACTGAAAATAAATTTGGAAGAGTTGTTAAAGATAAATATGTTGGGAGGAAGTTTTGTAGAATTCTCTAGAAATGCTGATGAAAATGAATATTACTATTTAAGAGATCAATTTTGGGAAATATTGATACAATGATATGTAACAGAAAGACAATAAAAACATATTACTATCTAAATGATATTATTGACCAATTAGAAACTAAAAGCTGATTGGGATAATAGTTCAAGAGTTATATTTTTAGAAGTTTAAAGGAAATAAGATGTACTATACAGTAGGTTTTCCTAAAGGATACAATGCGAACACACCAAGCTGGATACAGTTTTGAAATATTTTGAAAGAAAAATTTAAAGATGGAATAGGACTCTGTACAGCTCATGTAGTTGTGCTATTAATGGAGTAGAGTATAAAGATTGGGATGCGGTATACTATATTCAGATAAAGGAGAATTTTATGGAAAAATCAGAATTTAATAGAAAATAGTAAATTTATAAAAGTGATAGAGAACTTGATTATTCTCTAGAAAAACTTCAAAATGAATTACTCTTATTAGAAGAGGAATTAGAAGAAGTAGTATTATAAAAAGTTTAGTTTAAAAATTATAGTTGATATGCAAAATAGATCTTTTTAGAGCTCAGTAATTAAAGAGCAAAAGAAATGAAGAAAAATTAAACATGATAGATTTTTATATTAGTAGAAGGAGGTTCATATTTTCCATCATTTACTAATGAAGAAAAAGAAGTATTTGATATAGAAGTATCTAACATCCAATAACACAAAAATTTTGGAAAAATTTTATGGAAATTACTCCATTATCTATCATAGAATCTGCTCTTTTCTGATAGAAAAATATTCCAAAGTATTTAGGGTGATAATAGTCAATGTTAATGGTGATGTTTTTAGAATTCTGTAATAGACTTAGTAAGTTTTGTAATTTAAAACCTGTTTATGATTTAAGTAATAAAGATAAAAGGGATGTCAAAAATAATTGAACTTGATGGAAGATTGTTAATCCAGATGAAGCAAATTTTGAAAAATACTGAGGGATTTAGATTACCATTAGAAATTGAGTGGGAATGGTTTTGCAAGAGGAGGTCAAAAACACTTAATGAAGGAAGTTTCTGATCGATATTTTCTAATGGTTTTAAGTTTGGCATTGATAGAGATTATGATTCAGATTGTGAATATGATAATGAATACTATCTAGGAGAGTTAAATGAAATTAGAGATGTAGGTCAAATAAGACTCAAATCAATTAGGAATATATGATTATTGTATTTTACAGAATGGTGTTATGATTCAGTAATTACAAAAGATGATAGCCAATGTAGTGGAAATTGTGAAAGAGAAGTCAAAGAAAAATCAAAAATAAAAATGGAGAAATCTATGTCTATAATGCCAAAAATAGTCAAGAATACAATAGAAGAAAAAGAGGAGGGGAGTAGTCTGGAAGATAGACATTATTCTCACTTATACTCTAGAGTATATGATAAAGAATTTGGATAATATATTCTCATATTTATATTTCAATGTTTAGAGTTGTAAAGAAGTATTACTTCCAAAAGTATTAAATACAGAAAAATATAGAAAGATATCTTCAAAGAAAGAATTTAAAAATATGGTAAGGTGGAAAATATATAGCTCATCATTTTTAAGTGAAAGAAAAAGAAGTATTTGATATAGAAGTTTGTAAATATATAACTACACAGAAGATGTGGCTAGAGGTAAAAGAATATAATTCAGCAAAGTATAAAGGAGAAAAATAACACAATAGAATGATATAGGATTTTTGGAGAATGTTATCACACTGTAACAAATTAAGTGTACATGGATTAGAACCTGTTCATGACTTAAGTAAATCTGAAGATGAAATTTTAAAGGATAAGACAATTAAATGGAAAAATAGTTCTCTTTAAATGAAGCTAATTTTAAAGATACAGAAGGTTTTAGACTTCGACAGAAGTTGAATGGGAATGGTTTGCAAGAGGCGGTCAAAAAGCAATTGACGAAGGAACATTTGATTTCTACTTATTCTGGAAGTAAGTACGATTGACGAAGTTGCTTGGTATCGTGAGAATGGAGATTGCAGAAAAATCAAAGTGATATTTTCATGGTAAAAACACCAGATGTTGGTCTGCAAATCAATTAGGACTTTATGATTGTTCTGGAAATAGTATTGAAATAGTCCATGATTTCCAAATGATATTGATGTTAAAGGCAAAGATAAATTAAGTATAATAGTGAGAGGAGGGAATGTGTTAATGAAGTGAAGATTGTAATAGTTTTTAAACGTTACATCTGGTAATGATGGTTGACTCTTAGGAGTGACATGTCTCTTCTAGTTTGCCCTGTAAGGACTGTATAATTTTATCTAGCTAAAATGAAGAATAATAAATAGTATATTCAGATATACTAAAAAGGGAGATGTTGAATGAAAGAAAGTATTTCAAAATTTATGGAAGAAGGAAAAGCATTATTATGGATTAAAACCAATGATTTTCAAGAAGTAGAAAAGCAATTACTGAAAATTTAAAAACTTTGAAAATATTTATATCTCATGAAAAAGGAAAGACTATAAACTGAATGATAGAATAGAAAAGTGGAATGGATGATTTATTTAATACCTTAGATGAGCTGGTATCCTCATGAATAAGAAAAATACCAGTATTTCTATTGGTAAAAGCTCAATAGATGAAATGTAAAGAAAATAATTTAGATTATTTCAGAGAAATATTTGAAAACTAAAAAGAAACTCCAAGATATAATTTTTCTGTGATAATAGCAGATAACGAAGATGTTCCTCCACAATTAGAAGGTATAGTTGATTTTGTAGACAAAACAAATAGTTGATAATGAAGGAGCAATATATATATTTTAGATTTAGCTAAATTTGAAAAATTAGAATTAGAAGAAGAAAATATTGAAAAATATTAAAAATCTTTTAAAAGATATTATAAAAGAGATATTAGAAAGAAACTGAAAGCAAATATGAAAAATATGGTATTTGTAAGGGCGTGAAAATATCAACCATCTTTGCAGATGAAGAAAAGAAGTATTTGATATAGAAGTATGTAAATATCCTACAACACAAAATGTGGATGAAGTTATGGAAAGTAATCCATCAGACTTTAAAGGAGATAATAAAACCAGTAGATTCTGTAAGTTGGTGCAAGTATTAGAATATTGTAATCAGTGAAAAGCATGGTTTAGAGCCTGTCTATGACGAAGTAAAAGTGCACAAGGAATATTGATGATAAAGGAAATTGGGAGTGAGAAACAGTTTATCCAGATGATACAAATTTCGAAAACACAGAAGGCTTTAGGATTACCAACAGAAGTAGAATGGGGAAATGGTTTGCAAGAGGAGGACAAATTGCAATAAAACCAAGGAACATTTGATTATAAGCATGCTGGAAGTACAATATAGATGAAGTTGCTTGGTATAAAGATAATACTGGACAAGTGAAAGAAAGGAAATTGGAATACTGATCAAACTTATTATATAGGAAAGGGGTCTACTAAAAATGTAGGATTAAAGAAACCAAAATCAATTAGGATTATATGATTGTAGGTAATATTTGTGAATGGTGTTATGGACACAAACTGAGAAAATAGAAGAAGGAAAAGAACTATATATATAAGGGCTTTGATTCTTTGAATAATTATAGGAATAGAGGTTCTGGAACAGTTTTGAAACCAACTGTGCTTTATCGTGGTGGTGGTGCTCGTAATCGATACTTGGTACGAAGAAGGGTTTCAAAGTTGTAAGAACTATTTAGTTTTTATTAAAATAGAAGGGGTTTTTGAAATGAAAGGTTATCAAGTACACATTGTATACATAACAAGATGGTGATGAAGTCTCTACAAGTATCCATATAGATGCTAATTCTGGAAGAGAATAAATAGAAAAGTGCAAGTTGAAAGTTAATGGTAAAGTAATAAAAGCTAAGATTTATATATATAAAATTATATAATCTCATTTAGAATTAACTAAGGGAGTATAATTATATATATAGTAAAAATTTTATGAAAAATGTTGCTTTTCTCATATAGTAAGAACTATTTAAATAATACTATTTTGAATAATTGAAAGAAAGAAGAATTATGGAGAATATTTTTAGATACTAATATAATTTTGGACAAGAAAATTTACTATCTGATAATAAAAAGATATGTAATTAGCTTTATAAGTTTTTAGAAATTTATCTTATGAGAAAAATATATATGAATATATAAATTATTTTATTATAACATAGAAATTATAAGAGTCTAATTTTATTAGAAACCAAAGAAAATATTGAATTACAAGAAGAAAATTTTTGCAAAACTATAAAGAAGAAAAGTTTATAAGAAAAATAATAGAAAATAAGAAAGTGTTGAATTTATAGTTTATATAGAAGACTGATATCATCATTAATTAATTATTTTAAAGAAAAATAAAAATTATCCTACTAAATAAAGAAGTAGGGAAACAAATTGTACGATTGGCTAAGAGAAAGAAATATAGAAATTGATTTTATCTATATAGAAAATAAGAAGTTGAGATACGTCAGATATATATGTTCTCTTTTGAATTACAAGAAAATTAGGTGATTAAAATGTTTGAACTATTGTTATATGGGTATAGTAGGAATAGTTTTAATGATAAGTGCAGTCATTCTTATGTTAAAATCATTGGGGTAAAAACTTGTTTGGGCTGTTTAGCCACAATATTTTGTTAGTGGTTATTATATGGGTATCAAAAAGATGCCTTCTTTAAAAATGAAATGACTTGTTATATAAAAAAGAAATGACATAATAATGAAAAGAAACTTGAAAGGGAGTTGAGCTTTTATGGCAAATAGTCATCATTTACTAGAAAAATAATTGTTACTGGGAAAAGCAACAGATATGATAATTGATGGTTTTACATGTACAATAAAACTGATACACAAGAGATTTTAGAAGAAAATAGAAAAGGGAGGAAGAATCATTAAAAAGTTTTGTATCTCTTACATAATAGAAGATATACGTCAGAAAATCTAAAGAAAAGGACTTTTTAGGAAAGGATCGAAATAGAATTATATTTTAATGGTCTCTATAAGTCATCATTGTAAATTGATGATGATATTGAAAAATTTTAAAAGAGAAATCATTATTATTTCAAAATATAAGGTTAGAACTTAGCATATTGTAGACAATGATAAGTAGGTGAATTTGATATTCTTGCATACTTTAGTCTCTTCAACAAAAATATTGTATCTTCCAGAAGAACTATCTAAAAATCAAAAGAAAGAAAATTGATGGATTATATAATAGTATTTCTGAAATACCAACATTTTTAATTGGGCAGATTGGAAAAATGATGAAAATAAAGAAAATATTCAGAAAAGAAACTTTTAAAATATGCTTGTAATTTTATAGAAGAAGCAAGTTGACATTGTAGAGGACGTATTATTTTAGTAGAGTTAAAGAATAATCAAAAATTAATAAATTTCTATATTAATAATGGATTTTCATGTGGATAATAATACAAAGAATGAAGAAGACTTATTACAAATGATAAAAATAATTGTATAAGAGGGAATATGAAAAGTGAAGAATTATTCAAAAGATTATGATAAAATAATAAAAACTGTAAGAGAAAAGTTTCTCTGAAATGGATAGAAAAGATATCAGAACCAACAGAGAAATTTTTAAGGATATGGAGAATGTTGAAGAACTGTTAAAGAAATCTTTTGAAGATATGGAGTGAAAAGAAAAAGTAATTTAGAGGAAAGAGTTGGTTTTAAAAACTGACTCTTTTTCTAATAAAATATGATATAATTAAATATATATTCATCTTTTGAAGGAGGTTCCTATGAAAAATTCTATAGGGATAGATGACTTTATACGAGAAAAATGATATCTATTATATAGATAAAACTAAATATATTGAAGAGATTTTAGTTGATGCTAGTGAAGTTAAATTATTTACAAGACCTAGAAGATTTGGAAAAACATTAAATATGTCAATGCTAAAATATATTTTTGATATAAAAAATAAAGGAAGAAAAATAAAAAGCTATTTCAAAGATTTATATATAGAAAAATCAGATCAAAGAACAAGGAGCTTATCCTGTTGTGTATAGTTTCTTTAAAAGGAATAAAAGCTGATACTTTGGGAAAGTTCATAATAAAGAGTTTAATTTCAAGTATCTATAATGAATTTGAATATATAAGAGAAAAATTAAAATGAAAGTCAATTAGATAGTTTCAATAAAATCGGTTAAAGAAAGATGATGGGAGAATATAGAAATGCTTTTGAAAAATCTAACATCTTTCTATAGATGAATATTATAAAAAGGAAGTTATTTTTATTAATAGATGAATATGATAGTCCTTTAATCAATGCTTATGAACATGGCTATTATGACGAGGCTATCGTATTTTTCAAGTGTTCTATGGAGAAGCTTTAAAACTAATCCATATTTAAGAATGGGAATAATGACAGGAATAATAAGAGTAATAAAAGCTGGAATATTCTCAGATTTAAATAATTTAAAAGTATATTCAATTTTTAGAAAAAGAATATTCTGACTTTTTACGGTTTTACACAAAGAAGAAGTAGAAAAAGCTCTGAAGAATTTTTAATATAGAGTATGAGCTCCAGAAGTAAAAGCCTGGTATGATGGATACAGATTTGGCAAATAGTGATGTATATAATCCTTGGAGTATTTTTGAAATTTCATTCAATCAGAAAGAATTAAGACCTTACTGGATAGAAACTTCTGGAAACTTTCTAATAAATGATATATTGAAAAATGTAAGTACTAGAAACTATTGAAATACTAGGAAAATCTTTTAATGGGATAAGTATGGAAGAAAAATATTAGTGGTAACTCAGACTTATCTGTATTGATGGGGAGAAGATGAAATTTGGGAATTATTGTTATTTAGTGGTTATTTAACAATAGATGAAAAATTGAGAATCCTATGAAGATATATATACACTAAGATTTACTAAATAGAGAAGTCAAAGAATTTTTAGAAAAAGTTCATTGATGTAAATTTTCTAGGGAAGTTAGTTAAAGTTAAATTATAGATAATTTTAAAATAAGGAAGAGGGGATTGAAATGGATAGAAAATATTTTGAATGTATGACAGAATTAGGACTTGAACCTTGGTTTTTACAGAAAAGACCTTAGAAAGAAATGGCTAGAATTATTAAAGAAATACCATCCTGATAAAGTATCAAAACAGAGGATGAAAGTATAATAAAAATTTGCTGAAGAAAAAATAATAAAATTAATGAAGCATACGAATATTTAAAAGAAAATTTTGTTGAAGATAACGAAGAACTTAGTAATACCATAGACTATGATTATGAAAAATATACTGATGATTATTCAGAAAAATAAATTTTTGGGATAAATTTAAAAAGGAGCAAAAAGATTGGTTTAAAAACAACAAGTTATGCTTTGATTCTTTATTATCGTACTTCAAAAAGAAAGAAGTTCCTTTTAAAGATAAAATGTTAATAACAGGTTGTTTAGGATATTTTCATACTTCCTATAGATTTAATTCAGATTTAATTCCAGTTGCAGGGCATACTGATGATGTGGCAGGAATGATATTTGCAACAAAAAGATGTATGGACTATGTTGATGACGAAATAAAAGCAAAATGTTTCTAATAAACTTGTAGTCTTGGTTTCGATGTTGAAAAAGACTATGTTGATGACTTATTAAAAAGATATTTAAAAATAAAAATTAAACTATTTTATAACTTTCACTGTCAACAAGTATACAGACAAAATTAATAAAATATTCTCTAATAATGAGTAGCATAAAGTCATAAAAAGTGGCTGTTATAGCTAATTATATTTTTATTTTTAAATGAAAAATTTTAAACTTTTTAAAAAGTGTTTGTAAGTCTCAACACTGTATAAAATTTAACAATATCTAAGAAGAAGTCCCCTATGAGTACTATTTTTCTTGAAATTGTTTCATGATATAATTAAATCTAAAAATAATAGATAGAGTAGAAGTTGTATCGAGTATGGTGAGCAAGGAGGAGGAATGAAGATAGCATAAATTCAGAATATATCCCACCTTAGAACAAGTAATCTTTTCATTAATTCAGATGAATTAAAAATTTTTAAAAAAGATATGCAAGAAGCATTTCAAAAAGGTGCAGAGAGTGAATTTGAAAATTTAGACTTTGAAATTCTTCCAGAAGAAGATATAACAAAATCTCTTGAAACAAAAGGAGCTATTGCATATAAAGCTGTTATGAATAATGAAATTTAGGTGGAGCTATTGGTTATTGCATGAATTAACACAACATAATTATCTAGATTTTTCTATATGTAAAATATGGTATCCCAAGGTAAAGGAATAGGAAAATTTATTAAGGTAGTCAGGAACACTTCCGTGGCTTTTAGCCGTGAGACCATGTACTGTAGGGTATGAATAACACCAACATTGAAAATGTTGCTCTAAAAATTTGTAATTTTACTAATTTTAGAGTATAATATATTTAAGAACTTTGGAAACTGAATATATAAGGTTGAGGTTAGAAAATGCAGTAACCCTGCAAAATATTCACTGCCAAAATTAAATGGTTTTGAAACTGAGCCAACAGGACGTAAATGTTCTCAACGGAGAGTTTGTCCATTAAAAGTCTTAAGGAAATTAGCTAGTATTTGAATACTAGATATTCAAAAGAAACCAAAATGGTACTTAAGAACCTTTATGACTTTAGTCGAGAGGTTCAGTTGGAGTGAAATTGAAAAGAAACATCCTAACACAAAAAGTTTTCGGGGAAAACAGAAACTCTTTATTTTGAAAAAGAAATATACATTTTTATGTTAATTTATGTAAATTTTCTATCGTAGAATTTTTATCCTTCCTCATGAAGAAGAGAATATACTAAATGATATGATGGGAAATGGTTACCTATTTCGTTTTGAAAAAGTTATGAAAAGATAGATTATCGCAGTCTCATACGTGAAAAACAAGGAGTCAAGATTCTAACTCCTTGTTTTGTGATTTTATTTATTTCTTAAATACTCAGCAATAGCTAGCAACATCTTTATCTCCACGACCTGAAATATTTACAATTATAATTTTATCTTTATCAAGTTTTGGAGTCTTTTTAATAACTTCAGCTAGAGCATGAGAGCTTTCAATAGCTGGAATAATTCCTTCTTTTTAGTTAAAAGTAATAGGGCATTAACTGCTTCATCATCAGTTGCAGGAACATACTCAGCTCTTTTTGCTATCTCTTAAAAAGCATGTTCTGGTCCAACACCTGGATAGTCTAAACCTGGAGATATAGAGTAAACAGGTTTTACAGAACCATCTTCATTGAATAGTGCATAAGTGTTCATACCATCTATTACTCCAACAGTTCCTAAATGTAAGAGTTGCAGCATGTTCATCAGTATCTATTCCTTTTTCCTGCAGCTTCAACACCAACTAATTTTACATCTTCATCAGGAATAAATTCAGCAAATGCTCCAATGGCATTAGATCCTCCTCCAACACAAGCGATAACCATATCAGGTAAACGATTTTCTTTTTCTAAAAATTTGTCTACGAGCTCTTGACTAATAACTTTTTGGAAATCTTTTACCATGCTTGGATAAGGATGAGGTCCAACAGCAGAACCTAGTACATAGAAAGTATCTTCTATGTTATTTATCCATGCTTCAAATGCAGCATCAACAGCTTCTTTTTAAAGTTTCTTTCTCCTGCTTCAACAGCATGAATAGTTGCTCTAACATTTCCATACGGAAAAACATTCAGTCTTTGTCTTTCAACATCTAAAAGCTCCCATATAGATATCACATTGCATTCCAAATTTTGCAGCAGCTGCAGCAGTAGCAACTCCATGTTGTCCTGCCCCTGTTTCAGCAATAACTTTTTCTTACCCATTCTTTTGCAAGTAAAATTTGTCCTATAACATTATTTAATTTATGAGCTCCTAAATGATTAAAGTCCTCACGTTTTTAAATAGATTTTTGCTCCACCCAAATAATTTGTTAAACTTTCAGCAAAGTATAAAGGAGTTTCTCACCTGAATAATCCTTTTAAATAATGATGATATTCTTTTATTCTTCATCATCCTTTATATTTATTGTATGCTATCTCCAATTCATCTAATGCTTTTTGTACTACCTCTGGAACATAACTTCCACCAAATTCTCCAAAAATAACCTTTTTGTTTTCTGTTGTCATAATTTTATCCTCCCAGATTTTTATTTTTATATATAAAACTCTAAAAAGAAAAGCCGCATAGTTAATTTATTTACCATGCAGCTTTTTATCCATATTTTTAAGGATTTCATATCGCTGACATAGACACTTTTTTTAGAGTACACTAAAAGTTGCATCTATGTTCAAAAACATACACACAACTTTACCTATGCCAGTTTTGCCAATATCTGTTAGTGTTGTTAGTATTTGTTTCATTGCGACTTCCTCCTTTTTAATTTTAAATTTTTCTAGTATACACAATTCTATTGCAAGTAAAATTTTTAAAAAATATCTTTTAAATGAATAGAAAATTCTAATAAAAATAATTGAAATATTACAAAAACTTGATATAATATTAGCAAAATAGCATTGTTTGAGAGGATGTTGATAAGTATGTTCAATATAATTGCAGTTATTTGGGATTTTGATAAAACTTTAGTAGATGGATATATGCAAGATCCAATTTTTAAGAAATATGGAATTGATTCAAAAGGAATTTTGGGAAGAAGTAAAATTCTTACCAAAGAAGTATTGGGAAGAACAACAAAGTAAAAGTTAATAGAGATACTATTTATTTGAACCATTTTATAAATAAACTAAAGAGGAGTATTTAAAGGTTTAAATAATAAAGTACTTTTTGAATTGGGAAGAGAATTAAAATTCTATAAGGGAATTCTGAAATATTTGAAAAACAAGAGTTTATTGAAAAATTCAATTTTTCAAGAATATAATATTATAGAACATTATATTGTTAGTACAGGAATGGTTGAAAATGATCAAAAAGGCTCTATTATTAAAGAATATGTAGAAGATATTTGGGGCTGTGAACCATCTGCTAAAGATGAAAATGGTAATTTTGAAATCAGTGAAACAGAGATACTATTGATAATACTTCAAAGACAAAGAGCTATCTTTGAAATAAATAAAGGTGTAAATATACTGGTTACGATGTCACCATAAAAGAAGGAAATAGAAGAGTTCTATTTAAAAATATGATATATATAGCGGATGTGCCCTAGTGATGTACCAGCCTTTTATTAATAGGTGGAGGTTCTACTCCTTGCAATTTATCCAAAATCAGATCTTAAAGCTTTTGAAACAAGTAGAAAATTAAGAGAAGACACAATAGAGTAGAGTTACGTATGCAGAAGCTGATTATTCTGAAGGAACTACAACTTATATGTGGATTATGAGTAAAATTCAAGAACCAGCTCAAAAATATAGTGGATGAAGAAAGAGTAGGTTAGCAGCTTCAATTTCAGATTCTCCGCAAAGCATTTTGAATTAGATTTTGATCAAGCAAACTGCACCAAGATTTTAGTGCAGTTTTTAAACTTACATTTAGCTATATCATCTATATAAAACTTACATTTTCTTCTTTATTAAATGATCTCTATAGATAAGCTAATCCAACAACTTTAATTAAAAATATGGAAAGAGTGCAAATAATAGAGTTCTAAATAAAGGAAAAACCCTATTAAATCAAGAATAACAAAATAGAGAATACTCCCCACTAATAAAAAGAGAAATACAAACCCTCTTCCACTTCATCTTCTTTACTCACATATCACAAAACGACAGTATCCTCATCGACACTGAAGCTGCCTAACACCTGTAATAACCACAAGAACTACTCTGCACCAACAGCAATTCCTGATAATCTTATGCTCATTTGAGACCCCCTTTATCTATATATATACACAAATACTATATAACCTTTTCATATTTCTTCAGCATGGACAGATCCAAGTAAAAAGTACTTTTCTTCTGTAGCAGCTACTTCAGGTGTAACCTCATAAATTGATTATAACATAATGCTTTCCAGCCTCGCAAAGGACAACTAATAGATATAATATCTTTGCTTTTATTCTTGAACTACACAACTGTTAGAAGGTAAACCATAGTTAGCAGTAACCATGTGCTTTGTCGTAGATACCTTTATTACATCTTCTAAGTCATCACCTATATGTTCTAACTCAGAAAATTTTTGTTCATCAACAATGATATTTTTAGCACAATAAATACGAAAATATGCTTTAGTATTGTCACTCATAAATCTCTTCTTTTCCACCAAATAACCCAAACATCCCTCGATAAATAAAATTATATTTTGATAATAGATTTTATTACAAAAATTATATACCATAACTCAGTTAGGTTTTAAATATTTTTATTTATATTTAAAGAAAAATTAAAAGGCACACATAGGACTTTATGCAGAACTTTGGAATTTATTTTTAGGAATTGTTAAAAGAGAGAGAAAATTAACAGATATTGACTATTTCATTGCAAAATTAATATAATTGTATTGTTAGATGTAAAATATAATGCTAATATAAACAAAATTGTGAGTGGATAAAATGAGTGAAGTTTTATGTAATGAATAAGATAGGTTGGTGAACCAGTTTTAAATGTTGAAACAGCATTATCATTTGATTAGATAAGGAGCTTGATGATTTCTATAGCACAGATGGTATAGATGATTACTGATTTATTACTTTCACCTCTTTTCTAGACATCTCCATGCTCCTTTTAGTAGGTGCTGAAGAGGAAAGCGCAAGAGGATTTGAACCATCTCATGACAACAAAACAGAAAGTTTATGGTGTGGGTGAATTTTACTACCTCTTCAAGAGAAGATTGGCATGAAGCCTCTAGAGTATGTGCACCATTACATGGGAACAGAAATTGTAAAATGAGAGAGGAGAAACATATACAGTAGACAATATAGAGAAGTTTGACTATGAACCAGACATACTTATGGACAGTAATTACAGAAAATATAGTGGAGAAGCACAAAGTGTCTAGTGTATTTTTGGAGTAAATAGACCTGTCTCTTTGATGAAAAGATAGATGAAATAAACATCAACGATAGTCCATATGATACTTTTCTCGCTGGAGCAGCAGGAGTATATTCAAAATTTAGATGCCATCTCGCAAATCAACAATTTTATAAAAATAATGAAGATGGAAAGAATGAGGAGTCACACCTACAGAAATCGAGAACAACTCTTCCATATAAAACCTACTGTTGAAATTTCATAATTCTAGATAGGGTTAAAATGATGATATAGCTTTTTGAATATGCAAACCCTGTTGTTATCAATGGAGATGAAAATGATCCAAATAGTTATCACAGTTGGTGAACAAATTAGATTACAAACGATTTCACAAAACACCAGACAAAATATGAATTTATAGATGCGTCATATATTATGGTATGAGTCACTAACTAAAGAAGAAATTTCAGACTATTGAAGATAGTGACGTCAGATAGGACTGATTAGTATAAGGATTTCTTTAAATGACAAGACTGATATGTTAAACGACTTTAAAAAGAGAAGCTGAAGGAAAATATGCAAGTCTCTCTGATGCTGAGGCCTCACTGGTCCAAATAGAGATGGAAAAGCTCATGAGGTCGTATATTTTGTAGGTGAAAATGGCAGTGGTGATTTCATCGCTGTCATTAAACAGTTCATTCATGAACAAATTGAAATGAACAACAGACTGAAGTCTCATATATATAAGGGAGATAAGTATATGGTAATATCAGAATTTTACCACACTTACGCAGAAGTAAGCTATTTACGCCATTCTATCAAGAAGCCTTTATCTACGAAAATAGGTTGGATTTAGCCATAGCAACAAGACCTAATCGTTTAGAAGATGTATTTAGAATTACTAGCTGAGCTAAATAAGACTCTTTCTCTTGGGTAGAATTAGGTGAGCAAACACTAAATACGATGCGGTAGCAAAATATTTTAATAGGGCTCACGAAACAGAAATCGGCAAAGAGGCCTCCTAGAAAAATTAAACAGACTGAATAACACACTTTGTTACCCATATAATGTAACAGGGTTTACTAAAGAGTAGAAAATGATGATTATTTAAAAACAGCTTACTCCTGTGCACAAAATTAGGAAGTCCTGAATAAAACTCATTTACCTGGAGGCATACTTAGAAAATTATACTTTAAAATGGAGACTACAGTGTTAATACTAAAGAAATGAAATGCTGAAAAAGTTGTAAATAAGTTTTTGAGAATATTTCTACCGAGATGAAGCTGTACATAGATTGACAGGGGACGTGAGAGAGAGAAACTAGTAGCACCTTATGGAGTATATAGATGTTTTAAATTCAATACAAAGAATTAAAAAGAAGAAATACATATCAGGAAAATTATATTTATGGAGGTTTAAATGATGACGTATATAACAGATAATAAAAGAGTGAGATTGCAGCTGTCTCATGCTGCAAATAAGATTAGAGAATGTAATCCAACAGCTGATAGAAAATTTGTACTTTGGATTAACACAGGTAGTGCACGTAATCACAAATGTCGTACAAAGACTAATAGAATTCAATAAAGCAGGAATTATTAGCTTCAAAATGTGGTATATTTCAACATGGACGAACATCTCGGACTTGAAGTTACTCAGTGACCAAAGCTACCATATATATACATGTATAACAATTTCTTTAACTATAGTTGATATAGAGAAAAATATAAATATTTTCCGATGGAAAACTGACTATGTGAAGAAGAACAAAGCATATGGAAGAAAAAGACTGAGAATCAGGGTGGAATAGATTTATTTTCGTAGGTGGAGCTGGAGATTTGATGGACATATTGCATTTTAATGAACTCTGGTTCACCTCTAAGTCAAGAACAATGCCAAAAGTCCAATTAACTGAAAACACTGCTATAATTGCTAATCCAAGATTTTTGATAACAGATATAAACAGTTCCTAGATTTGCTTTTGACAGCTGGTATAGAAACCATTACTCGCTGCAAAGGAAGTTTTACTATGGTAGAAGGTGAAAAGGAAAAGCTAGAGCTTTACATAAGGGAATAAGAATCAGGAATAAATCATATGCGGGCTCATACTCAAGCCTTGCAATTACAGCGAAACGCACCGCTGTTGCTGGATGAAGCTGCATGTTCTGAGTTAAAAGTTGATACATATAGATATTATAAAGATATAGAATTGAAAATCGTGATGGATGGATAAACTATTAGAAAAAGTACAAAATAGCTTCGTAATCTGAGCTACTCATATATGATATAATAAAAATAGATTATATCTATCAATAGTTATTTTATGGAAGAACTTAAGTTTGCATTCAAAAGGGCTATTTTAATTGCTTTCCTATCTTTCATTGGAATAACCTGCGGTTTTTTAATGAAAGAAGCAGGTTTTTAAGTTAACAGAGGAATTTTGCTCTCATATGTTTATTTCTGTTTATGGATAACTATTCATCCTTTAATGGTAGGACCTCAAAAGCTAATACTCCTATAATTTCAATGGGACTTATTTCCGATAGTTAATCAAGACATGTTTTATGGTTTACCTTTTACAAGAATTTAAAAAACAAGAAAGAATCTTTCTTAAAGTTTTTCTATTTAGTATTTAAGTTTAATTGATGTTTATTCATTTATGCTGCTATAAAATTCCTCGAAAGATTAAATAAAACTAAGACTATGCTTTATATAAATTTACTTGCACAGTTTACTTGGACTTTGGTTGTGTTGTTGGAAACTTAGCTTTTAATCTTATAAAAATGATTTAAAGGAATAGATTTTATAATAACAGAATTTTTTTTGTATAGTTGTAATTTCACAATTAATAGGAGATAAGTCATATATTTCAACTTGCTGAATAATCTCATCAATTATAGCCTTTAATAATGGGAAGTAATTTTATTGTTCTAAGCTATTTGCTTGAGTATGTTGATTTTACTTATCTTAAAAAAAGAAACTATCATGGAAAGAAGTTGATAAAATATGAATAATAATTTATATCTATTTTTAGCTATAATATCAGCAGGAGTAGGAATGTTGGTAGACTCACCTTTTATTATCTTTTGCAAATGGTAAATTACCAAAATTAGTAAAATTCTATGCGAAAAGTATCTACCTTATTCACTGATGGCAATATCAATTTGCTATTGTTTTGCAAGTGTAAAGTTTTCTGTATATCCTCATGGTCTTCCAGAAATTATAACTTTAATTGTAATTACCTTTACATATTTGGAAGAAAATGTAATGCTATCATTATTTTTAGAACAGTAGTATTTTTAATCTTATAGAATTTTCTGACAGGAGATATTATGAAAAATTAGATATGCAAAAAACTGAAAAGAAATAGCTATTAAATTTTGGAAAGATAGGTGTTTTAAAGATAGTGAAGAACAAATCAAATTTTATTTTGATAATATCTATAATGAAAAATTATTTAGTCTTAGAAGATAATTCAAAAAATAGTTTCTTCTACCACGAAAATGATTATATTTTAATTTCAATAATGAGAGTATAAAAAGTAAATATATCGTTGATTTCTAGATATAGCAATGAGAAATAAAGGATATATGTCAAAATTATTTATCTCAATGTTAGAAAATTAAAAAAGGATATGCCTTTGTTTTTGACTCCAATCAATCCTAAAATTTATAGAAAGTTTGGTTTTGAATATTTCTCAATATTGAATACTATAATTTTTCTAATAAAGAATTAAAATAATTTTTAAGCTCCTAATAATGATTATTCATATATAGAAATAAATGAGAAAATAAAAATTATATATCTAAAGGATTT
>BNJV01000384.1_pt1 | contig 97676 bp, 125 predicted proteins | sample 8540591 | NCBI WGS metagenome assembly BNJV01 (sample SAMD00202457, study PRJDB9452) | human saliva metagenome | host: Homo sapiens | reverse complement strand
GGAAGTTACGTATTGCTGGCTTCAGTAATGAAGCTTGGGCCCCTACGCAATGGGAGAGATACCGAACTGTGTCAGGATGGGGAACATAGCGGCACTAAGGTAAACCTTTCATGTGCCGTGGTTATCCTGTGGAGTTCCTGAAGTTTTTTATTTATCGCGAGGTGCTGACAGCTGCTTTTTCTCGCACTCTATTCTTTTCGATACAACACTGATACAGCACTGTACCGCATTTTTCTTATTCTTGAATGCGATATACCTTTTGGCATTTTCTGTTGTTTTAATCTTAATCACTTCTTCTTCTGAAATTCTTTAGTTCCGCTAGACAAGAAACCATAACGGAGATTTCCTGAATGATTTCTGTTTTCCCGAAGAAACTGACTCATATAGGGACAATCCGTTTCAAATAATAACATGGCTTAGGGGAATCTCCGTAGCCACCTGCTTTGTTCTCTCTTAGCATTGAAAAGGTCAATACCGCTGATACCTACCATCATGCTCAAATCATAAATTGTCTGGCCAATTTCCATCGGATAGAAAAGTTGGGTAATGATTCCTCCATTTATACAGTTTCTTTAGATTCCGAAGGAGATGATAGGTGTCCAGAGCCGCATCTCTGGAATGAAGTACTACAGGAAGATTTTCTTTCTTCGCCAGCTCCACTGCTATGATAAAGCAGTTCTTCTGTATTTCCGATCCTATTAAAATAAGCTTCTCCGTGATTTCTCCCTTGACAAATGCCTTTCCCAAAAGTTTTTTCCACCCTGGAGCTTGTCTATCCGAAATAATCTGTACCCATCTCCCATAGCCACTACTCTTTCCTGGCCTAGGCATAGATTTCCAAATAAGGATTCTCTGTCAGCTCATCCGCATTTTCCGGATGAAAGTCACCACCGCATATTTTTTTGAGTTCTGAACAGGCAATTCTCTTTGCCAATCGAATTGCCGCCTTGAGCTTCCAGGTTGTAGCGATTTCTACAGATCCGGTCTACCCCGGCTTCCGTAAGGAACGGAGCAAAGCCTCCTGTTCCTTCCGTATAGGATTCAATGCTGAATGGCAATGGGTATCAAATCATCTTCTTCTCCTTTTCTGATTTCTGTTTCCTTAACTTGGCACCACTCTTCTACTATGCTGCACTCCTGCCCCAACAAACCAAAAGCTAGAAAAAATCCAAGATGGTAGGAGGTAAATACAGAATAAGCGGCTTAGGGAAAGTCTTCCTTCTCCATTGTAAAAGCTATGAGGAAGCGGCGTGCAGCAGCAGTAGCTTCCGTAGGACAGCTGAAAGAGCTGCCCTGAGGATAGACGCAACGCCTTTCCTTTTCGGAAATTATAAGTGCGGCAACTTGCAATGCTCAAAGCCCCTGTAGTCTGCTCCTGTATCAGCTCCGTTAAGGCAGCGCAGGATAAAACCGTCATTGTAGAAAAACATTTTCCGAAAAACGATGTACTCCTCCATACATAGCACACCCAATGCCAGAGTAAAACTGATATTTTGCAGTGTTGTACACTTGATTAAAGCCAAATCAAAGGGCACTTTGAAGGTTCCAAAGAAAAGCAATTGAAATACTTCTTCCGATCATGTATATGACGAAAGCCCTCCGTTAAGAGAAAGGCACAAATCGGAAAGTGCCAGTCTGCCGATAACCGAAAGATTCTATAGATTTAAGCGTCTGTGCCCTCCTCTGTGGCAATGGCCATTTGAAAATATTCTGTAGCTGTAGAGTTTTATTTAAAGACGATAGCCGCAAATGATCTATCGTCATGGAATATGGGCAAGCAAGCCTACATAAACGCGGGAAACTCCTCCCCTTCTTCTTGGTATTCAAAATTGCTTGATAATTCTGTCATTATAAATGTTACCCTGCAGGTATATCCGCTTAGGAGGTCATCAGGGAAAGCTTGCCTTCTGTCTATAGTGCAGTGAAGCATTCCTTCAGGACCGATAGCCGCAGATCTCTTGGGGTAAGGGGTTGCAAAGTACCCAATCTTCACCTAAAAGATCTTCTGGCTTATAGCTGGACTAGAAGAACAAGAACTGTCTTACTTCAGATCCCAATTTGTAACTTTGGAAGAGCAGGCTTTTTAGACTTCTTCACTCTCTGCATGGATAATCTTCCGATACGGAAGTCACATTTATCAAAGTCCTCAGAGTACCCTGCCTTAGCGGGAATATCACTTCTCAAGACCTGTTCCTGGCCTCTCTCCTGCAGAACAAGCAGCTGTTTTCGCCGCCTTTCTTCGCCTCTTTCCTTCTTTTCCCTGGCTTCAGCTCTAAAATCTGAGCCCCAATCTTCCACTTCCTTCTCAGTTCCTTTCCAATCCTTTTCTCTCAAAGAGAGTCTTGGGGTTCAAGCACCACCTGTTCCTGGAGGGGTAAAGTCTGAAGTCGGAAAGGAAGAAACTTCTTCCTAGTGGAAAGCTGTTTAAAAATCTCCGCCCTGTAGAGGAAGAACTCTCAGTAAAAAGCGCAAATAACAATGGATTCAGTCAAGATACAGCAAGTTCTAGCCGATCCTTGCTTTCTTCCTTCCCAAACCATGGTCTCTGTCCCATCAATATATTTGTTGAACATCTGAAAATCTCAAAATTGCAGTTAAAGCATCCACCAGCTCATCCATCTTGGATGCGTGCAAACTGCCTGCTCTAAAACGGTGTCTCTTCAGATCCTGATCCACCGGCTCACTGTATCACGCCCTTGTCTCTCCACGATGCCGTCAAAGTACTTAGTGCTCAGCGAAATGGTACACGCTTTACCAGGGCTTCCCAAATGTTGCAGGCCAGAATTAAAACGCTCTACCATCAGTTCCCAGGAGATAACACCATCATCGACAAAAGGGCACTTTCATGCATTACAGAAACGCATCACAGCAATCCACGCGAAAAGCTTTTACCCAAATCACGTACAGATAACATCTCCTCTGGACTTGGACGTCTTGGTGCCTTCGATCCGACATTTGCGGTGGCAGGCAGTCATAAGGGTGTCCGAAAACCTGCTTTGGGCAGGGGACATGCTCAGCTCAGGAAGATAGGCCGGTAAAAATGGGTATGGAAGCGAACAATATCCTTTCCAATCAAATGCAGGTCTGCGGGCCAGCGCTACGATAACGCTCACAGATGCTCTCCGTCCACACTCACCAGCCGATACCGGTAATATAGTTGCCCAGGGCATCCAGCCAAACATAAACTACATTTTCTCAAGGTCAAAGTCCACCGAATTCAGGTAAAGGAGGACTGGGACACACGCAGGTCCTGTAAAGCTCCTGGCTTTAAGTAGTTGTTTTACCATCTCGTTTTTCCTAGAAACCGCTGTAATAAACTCAGGATGGCTTTTCGATATGCTCCATCAAACGATCCGCATACTTGGGACGATCTTAAAGAAGTAGTGCATCCTCACTGGACTTTCTCCACCGCTCTTCCACCAATCCGGACATTTCTTCCGTCCACAAGCTGAAATCGGTCCAGAAGGACTCACAGGGTGTACAGTACCAGCCCCTCGTATTTTTCCATATATATATATCTCCGTTTTCGTACATCTTTCTGGAACATCTTCTGCACTTGCTTTCCTCGTGATATTCTCCTCGTGGTACTGCACATGAACTTGTCAGGAGGTGTCCACCAAATCCCAGATGGTATGGATTTCTCCCACCACCCCATCCACGAGATTGTAGGAGTCTTTCCGGCATCCTTGGCGCCCACCCTCGATTTTCTGACCATGCTCATCGGTTCCGGTCTGAAATAAGACCATCGCCAGCCCTCGTAACGCGCTACGGCGGGCGATGGCACTCAGCCAAAATAATCTCCATAAGAGTGTTTCTCCGATATGCAGGGCTTTCCTGAGGCATAGAAACACATCCCAGCGTGGTAATACATCAATGACTTTCCATAGACTCACCTCACATACATAACTGAAATCCTACAGAACTCTTTTCGGCACTTATTTCCAAATGCCTTTTGCGTCAAGAATTTTCTGCTTTCTCTCTATATTCTATAAACATTCCCACCGTCTAACATAGATTTTCAATGCTAGTCAAGCCAAAATGTCGTCAGGAAGCAGGCGACGCTTTGCCTTTTGGGAACATCGACAATCAAAGAGATGATACAGTGTTGCTCTTTCATTACTAGTGTCCCCTGAGAAACAGAGGCACACGCTCCGCTAACTTCGTATACGTACTACCACGAAACAAAACTGCAGTTCCTTTATTTCGTCGCAAATTACCCACGAGCTCAGATTGCCTCTCATTTCCAAGGCTACACGTGGAACTTGCTGGATTATTCACCCTCTTTACAATATACTCAAGGCAAACGGAATGCCACTGCTCCATGAGACGATACTCATTAAGAAATATTCAGAGCGACGTCACCTAGGCAAACACCGCTCTTTTTGAAATATCTTTTTAATTTCTCTTATGTCCTTTGTCCTTGTGAAGTCTCCGTCTCGGATTATTCCTCAAAATGTATTGGTATACCTCAAAGTCCACAACAGGAACTGCAATGGTAGACTGGTTCAGCTTTATATATAGACCAGTTGAATATACAAGCTCTAAAATGTCAGTGGCCCGTAATCAAAGACTCAAAAGCTTGGTGACGGCATCGGGTACCGTCATTGATAGTTAACCAACGGAAAGTGCAGTACCACTCGTTTAGAAATACACATCAGAACCAAGCCTGCAAAGGCTTAAAGAGAAACTAAAAGCAAAAGCATAGTCGCTGGAAGCTCTTCAACGCGGATTTCTTCAATGCCAAGCATCCTCTTCACAGAGGAAAATGCCAATGCAGCCAGTAAAATCGCAATATAGTTTCCCAGCACCTGCCAGAACATAAACTCCTGCAGCCGCTAAGCCTGCGGATACCGCTACACTTTGCATTTCATACTCTTCTTTCCCTCCATGTGCACCTAACTTCTGATGCTTTATAGCTTACGCAAAGCAGATTAGTTTCCATTTTACCGCGTTGTCAACGCATCCTCGCCTTGTGGTACGGCCTGTTCTGCCGCGTTCTCCACGCGATCCTGCTGCCTGCTTAGCTGCATCCGCAGCGCCTTCACTGCAGCATTTGCAGCCAAGCTTCGCAACGCTTCACTTTACCGCTTCACCTTAGCCTCTTCTGCTACTGCTTCCCACTGCAGCCGCTCGTTCTTTAAAGCGTTCAGCTTTTCCTGAGTCTCTGCACTGCCTCGTTCGCACGGGAATCTCCTCAGTAAAAAGCCTTTGAGACTCCTCGGGTGGAGGCGCTCTCGAAAACCTCCAAAATACTTTCTTACCGATTTTGCTGTAAACTGCTGTTTAAATCTTCTTTTCTTTCATATCATGGAATCTGGGAATTGAACTTAGCAGTATCTGCCATTTTCCTTTCCTTCTGCATCACATCCTGACTTGCATCAGAAAAGCTTCTTTCCTAAATCTATCAAAATCTCCATATGTATCCTCCTTTGTAGTCATCAGTGCCACTTTGTAATCTTAGCATGGAGATTCTTAAAGCTCAAATGAATTTAGTTTAAAATTTATATTAAGACTCACACTTGTGCAGAGTGTAGTAGCCTTAGGATTTTTATGCCCTTTAACCATTTAAGGATACTCGCCACGACTCTCGCCCTTCTCGGAGATTATCCCAGCCACCACAGGTCATAGAGCATTTGGAAAACATCAGGAACTCCCTTCCAGAAAATCGCGCAAAGCACTTTACACCTTCCTATTTAAAGTACCAACGAAAGAGGTGCTAAAACACAATTGAGGCTGATTATCCAATCAATGGGTCTGAAGCGAGGGCAGCTGGGCCCGTGGTGCTCTGCGAAAACAAAGGAACTCCAAAGTTTTTCGCTTTAGTACCCGACGAAGTTAGCCCGAAGCAGTTGCGCCCTGTTTAGATCTCCAGTATTGAATGACTCTTCGCCTTTTACATCCTCTTTGTTTTATGTCCCAAATTCCGCCACCTGCTTCTCCAGAGTCTTAGCCTCCCGGTTCAGCTTCCTTCGCTGGCAGCACCGCTTTCCTCTGCGACAACGCTTGTGTCTCGGTACCACTAGTGGAAATACTGTTAATACCTTCTCTTACATCGAGATACTGCCTTGCCTGTTCCTGTAGCCTTGGCAATTCTCACTGGACTGACATTAACCTGGCCGGAGCCCTTTACTACCTGCTGCAGGGAAGCTGCAGTGTACTCTGCAAGCTTTGCACCTTCTTCACAGCTCGTACGGGTTTCTTCCAATCAGGGTTGTAGTATCGCTTTGCTGCATCTGCGGATTTCTGGGCAAAGGTTTCCCACCGTCGTCCGCTACCACCGCAAAGCCCTTACCGTAGTTTCTGCTCGCCGCCTCAATCGCTGCATTCGGGCTAAAAATATTGGTCTGGAAGGCAATGTCATCAATGGTCTCAATAATCTTGGAAATTTCTCCGGACTTATCGGATTTCCTCCATAGCTTTTCAGCATCTTTAGATGCATCTGCTGGTCAGCACTTCCACCTCTCCCTGGGTAGTCTTGTGCTTCTGCATTGGCCAGCTTGGTATTTTTCCGCACTCTTTTCCACATGGTCGGAAATGGCACGAATTCTTTCAGACAGTTGCTCTAGACTTCCGCCTGCTCAATAGATCCCTGCTTTAAGCAGCATGCTGTCTGTTCGCCACACTGCCGGCAGACCTCGAGCTCTTTTCTGAAGATGTCTGAATATTTCCACAAGTCGGTCGGGCTTTCCGGACAAGGCATTCAAGGACAAACCATGCAGTACAAAGCAAACTCTCCACTATATTCCCGTTGCCAGCAGTCAGACGAGCTCTCCATCACCCATCTCGTGGACTACAGCGCAATCTCTCCGATGTGGGCTTGTAATCTTTTAACTGTCCGTCTAAAGTTTTCTAAGGAATGGCCAAGACACCAATTTCCTGTCTTATCCTGTACTTGAATCTTCTCATCCAAGCGCCCTTCGCCATTTCTCCACAGACTTGGAAAGCTTAACAATGGGGTGAGCAATACGATTTCCTACCAAAACCGCTAAAAGCAGCATAAAGCCGGCAAAGAATACAGAAAATCATGAGAAAGTCATTTTGAAGCTCTCTAAGCTTGCCATAAATTTCCTGATAGCTGGGCACAGCCACAATCTTCAACTGTTTTCCAGAGTGGTAAAGCCCATTAAGATGGAGGACTTTCCGCTTCCTTCATGGACAAATCCATGATCCTTATCCTGCATTTCCTTGAACGCATCAGCATACTTACCGTCTTCAATTTCCTGGAAATTCTCACCGTTTTGATACTGGGCATGGTAGAGGATTTTACCCTCCGCATTGATTAGAAAAACTGCTGTCTCCTCATACTTGATTTTTCTTTAACAAATCATCCAAATAGGCAAAGTCAAAGTCCACACTGGTTACACGTAGTTATCTCGTTGGAAAGATAAAAGGGAACTACATAGCAAAATGATAGTCTTGGAAATATTGGCATTAAAGTAAGGCTCCATCCAAGTTGCCTTTTTGTTGGCCAAGGAGTATAGAACCAGCCCACATGCTCGGTATCGGTAGGCTCATAAGCAGCCAGTCGGTAGGTTACTGCCTCCAATTTTCCATCTCCGTCCACATCGGTGTAGAAGGTGCCGAGGTTCCGTAGGTTAAAGCCGGATCATAACGAACATAGGAAGCCACCAAGTGGAATATCCTGGTACCATCCACCACAAGATTATTATGTTTCCTTCCAAATTCCTTAAAGTAATCCAGATCATTGGCCTCGAATTCTTTCCTGATCACGAATATCCAGTTACCGCCAGCTCAAGCACACGAATTTCTGGTTTCAATTTCAGACAAAACATTGTCCATAGCGCTTCCCATCCGCATTGCTGCAGATTCCATTGCTGCATCTCCTTCTCTTGTGCTCTTTTTCTCCATAAAACTGCAGGAAGACAAAAGCCCAGCAAAAGAAAACTACCAGTATCGGTAGTAAGATGGATAAGATGAGCGTATTTCGTAAAGATTTTCATTTTCCTCCTTGGTTCGTTCTTTCCAATACTTCCATTCTACAAAAGAGAAAGAAGATTATAATAATTTCTATAAACAGTATCGGCAAGAGGGTTGATGCGTATAACCATTTTTAAGACAAAATAGTGTAAGTCCGGGGCGACGAAGGCTTCCGTGCAAAACACGGAAGCTCGATTTATGGTATAAATTACTTTCTGTTGAATGCGCCGAATCTGATAGAATGCAGCTCCAGGCTCCTCTTCGATACGAAGAAGTTGGTTGTATCTAGCCACCTCTCGAACGAGAAGGAGCACCGGTCTCTGATCTGGCAGGTATTTAATGCTACTGCAAGGTCAGCGATGGTGGTATCCTCTGTCTCTCCGAACGGTGAGAAGAAATAGCGGTGATCCTGCCTTGTGAGCCATCTTGATAGCCTCTAAGGTCTCGAAAACGGAACCGATCTGGTTTAACTTAATCAGGATGGAGTTTCCGCATCCCAACTTAATTCCCTTGGAAAGTCTCTCGGTATTGGTTACGAAAAGGTCATCACCAAACCAACTGAACCTCGTCTCCAAAGCTCCTGGTCATCTTCTCCCAACCTTCCCAGTCTTCCTCGTCCAGACCATCTTCGATGGAGTAGATAGGATACTTTCAACAAAGGACTTCCAGTGAGCAATCAGCTCATCGGAGGTGAAATCCTGCCGGACTTTGGCTGTGATAGAAGCCTTGCCCTTTTCGCTCTTCCACCTCGGAAGCTGCTGCGTCCATAGCCAGAACGAAGTCCTTACCGGCTCGTAACCAGCGTCACGGATAGCCTTTAAAGATGTGCTCAATGGTATCTTCATCGGAAGCTAAGTTTGGTGCGAAAACCACCTCATCTCCTACTGCGTGGTATTTCCTCATCCTTTGAAGATCTCTGAAGAGCGTGGAATACCTCGGTACACCAACGAAGTCCCTCACGGAAGGAAGGGAGCCCCTGCAGGCATAATCATAAACTCCTGCGTATCTACGGAGTTGGTAGCGTGTGCTCCACCGTTTAAGATGTTCATCATAGGGCAGGAAGCATTTGTTCTGTTTGCTCCGCCCGAAGCATGATAGAGAGAATGTCTAGCATTTGCTGCTGCCTTTGCAGGTTGCAATGGATACAGCAAAGGATGGCGTTAGCCCCAGCTTGACTTGTCCTTGTTCCGTCAGCCTCGATCATAGCCTGATCTACAGCATAGATATCCATTGGATCCATTCCCAGTAAAACATCGTTGATGATGGTATTGATGTTCTCTACAGCCTTAGCACACCCCTTTTCCACCGTAACGAGCTTATCTCTGCTCTTAACTCTAATGCTTCGAATTCTCCTGTGAAGCACCCGAAGAGCTGTTCCTCTTTCCGATAGTTCCGTCAGACAGCATAACCCTCTGCCTCAACGGTTGGATTTCCTCTGGAGTCATCATTCTCTTCCAATGACCTTCTCAATCTCTAAGTAGCTCATTTTACCTCTCTTTCTCTTGCCAAGCCTATCGCTTTGCTAGAAACCAATTTTTAAGATTCCTTTAAGAATCTATAGATTAAATCGCAATCCTTATACTATATAGATTGGGCATATCGTGTCAAGAAAGAACTACTGTTTCTCCCGATAATGCCCTGTTAAGAAGCCCTAGGGTTTTTATAAATGAAAAATCACTCTTTCTTCAGTAGAAAAAGCGAATTATTTTCCGAAACCTCGAAGCACTCTGGGATTTCCGCAAGATCCCGAAAAACTTCCCACCGCCTCATATCCTTCTTTTTGGAAAATGTCTTTTACGCTTCCTGGTCATAGCCGATTTCCAAAGTAAAGCCTTGTTGCCCCGGAAGCAAAACCGCCTTTGCCTCCTTTGGCAATCCACGATAAAACAAAAGTCCGTCCCTCCCCCGTCCAATGCCATCTTTAGGCTCATACTCTGAAACCTCCCGTTCCAAGTCGGAATCAGCGCTAACAATATAGGAGGGTTGGAGCAGCAGCAGGAAAATTTCTCCCTTTACTTCTGTCAGTAGGTCGCTTTGTAAGAGATCCACCTTTTCCCCTTTAAATGCTGTTCTGCATTTTTCTTTGGCCACCATCTCAAAGCCTTTTCCAAAGATCCACTAAAAAGCAGTTCCTGATAGGCAAATGCTTTGCCACCGAAACTCTGATACAACTGCTCCCCGTGCATAGGTCCAAAATATTTAAGGAAATCAAGAGCTTCTTTGGACTTACTAAAACTATGGCTATCTTCCAGCACCAAGTCCACCAAGCACTCCTATCCACTCTGGGAATCAGCACATCTTCATTGACATAAAAATCCAGTCCGTAGAAAGCTCTGCCTTCCCAGAATTTGCGCTAGGGAATCCGCCTTCTTCTGCTTTTCAAAATTTGCTAAGAAGCCTTGAGTTTTTCAAAGTTCAGCATTCTCGGTACTTTCTGCGTTTTCGTCGTAAGGAGCCATATCGGCAGTTTCCACTTGAATCCCACAGGCCATCGCTGTGATTTCCCATGCCGGCAGTTTCCGTTTTTCTCTGTCTGCCTGCATAAGAGCTCTTGTCTTAAGAAGATAGTTAGCAGTATTTAAAAGAAAAATCTCCTGCAAAAAGGAGGCGAGACTCCAATGCCTCCTCTTCTTCCACCCCTGTTTCCACAAGGAGCTTCTTCCCTACTATTTCTATACTTTTGTAAGCTTGTTTCCTTAGTTTCGAAAGCCCAAGCTTTTCCCAAGAAGCCATCCACCTTCCATCACGCTTCCCCTTCCCTTTTCACACTGTTGCAGTTCTACAATCACTTTTCACTGTCGCAGTTCTACTATACTTTTACTATCGCAGTTCTACACATACTTTTCACTGTCGCGGTCCTACAATACTTTTCACTGTCGCAGTCCCTGTTTATACTTTTTCCTATCAATGGTCAAATCTCCCTATGCCCGAAAATCATTTTTCTGCATTGGAATCTCAATATTACGTCTCCGAGACGAAATTTCTCCGGAAAGGCTTTTCTGAGGCTTTCCAATCAAAAGACCCGTTCCACCGCAGCAATGGCCACTTCCACCTCACTCCGATCCGGCTCCTTCGTGGTTAAGCCTGCATCCACATTACCGGGGATAAATAGCAGTCTAGTAATGGGATTATGCCCATCATTCCCACCCAGACGAAGTACTTTACAACTGATTCCTGCAATGACCGGAATCAGGCAGGAAAGAAGCTTTTAAATACAGGCTGTCAAAACGCAAAACATGAACAAAAAGATAGAAATCATCATGACATAGACAATAAAGCTGGTACCGCAACGCTTGTGTTCCTAGAAGATGCCATCGCATTATCCACAGTTAAGTCCAGTCCATGCTCCACACAGTTAATGCATTTGTGTTCTGCCCCATGGTATTCAGGTTCTTCGAATATCCTTTCCTGGAAATCAGCTGAATATAGAGAAACAAAATCAAAATGAAGCAAGCCCTCCAAAAAGGCCAGAGAAGGCTCAATCGTGCAGAACTACAAAGCTCAGCAAAATGGTGGGTAAGGCCAATAAAGATAAACAGAGCCATGGCAAAGGAGAAGACCATTACCAGGGCGGTAAGCACTGCTCCACCTTTTCCCCGAAAAGCTTATCCGAGCTGCCCAGCTTGCCCGGCTCACTGTCCTCATCATCCTCATAAAAGCTCGGCACTCATGGCTAAGGCACTTCATGCCCAAGGCCATAGAATCTATAAAGGATAAAACTCCCGTAAAAGGAAGCGAAAGAGGGAGACATTGTCCGTTAAAGACAGATACTCTCCCTGCATCACATCAATACTTCCGTCCGGCTTTCGCACCGCAACGGAGTAGTCCTCCTTATTCTTCATCATAATGCCTTCAATAACCGCTTGCCCGCCAATTCCGCTATATACCTGCTTGTCCAATACGCTTCCTTTCCAAAATATCTTGATATACTTAGGAAGAATTATACTAAAGTACCGGCCTTTTCAACAATCATTCCCAAGAAAGTATCACGATTTTTCATATTTATAGAAGTACAGGGCCGAGGCCCCTGCTTCTTACTGCTGTTGCATTCCAAAACTTCTTATTGAACTTATCGATTCTACCCTTAGCGGCAGCCAGCTACAGTTTCCTGTGTAGAATGGGTGGCACTTGGAACAGATTTCCACGTGAATTTCCGGCTTTGTGGAGCCTGTTACAAAATGTGTTTCCACAGTTACATGTCACGGTTGCCTGGTGATAAGTTGGATGAATCACCTTCTCTCATTTTCTCTCCCTCTTTCTGCATGATTGCCAACCATGCCGTTCGTCTACTCCCTTGGGGATTACTTAGTTTTCATTTTCACAAGTACCTCTTATAAAGATAGCAACTTGTCGGGGGCATACCCTTAGCCGTACCAAAGATAGCACAAAGTCTACAGAAAGGCAAGTTCTTTCTAAAGAGCCGGAAATTCATTTTAACTAATGAGCTTATTATAATGTTCCGTAAGCGCTAAAGCGGCTTTCCATAGCTAGAATAGAACCGTCTGCATCTTCCAAATGCATTTTCTCTTCCTCTGTAAAATCTCTGCAGCTTCCTCTACGCGTTCCAAAAAGAGCCTTGAGCTGATTTTTAAACTCTGACCCCTCCATGGAATAGAGGGAAAGACGAGCCAGCGCATAGTCCGAAATCCCTCCCGGATAAGGGCATCCTTGTCCTTAGGGCAATGCATTAAAAGCTTGAAACAGCTCTATAAACTCCTCATACTTCTCCTGAAGCTCTGTTGTGTCTAAGAAAGGAGATTGGCATCCGATATATTTTCCTGCCCACTGAGAAGAGCCATAATCTCTGATTTCTTCATAAGAAGACTGAGGGCATAATAGCGAATTTTTCATCCCATTACTTTGATAGCGCTGTAAATCCTTTTCCTGCTCAAACTTTGTCATGGACCTTATCGCTTTATACAAAGAAGGCCAGTAATTCATCATAACTGGACAGTACTGTAACTAAGCGATCATGAATTTCCTTTGCCCGGTCATAGTTCTCGTTGGTAATGCCTCCTTCTTGTCCCAAGAGGGCAAGCTTCATCCAAGATTCTCATCATAGATTCTAAAACAGGAGCCACGTTTTTAACGGTCATCCACTTCCGTATACTTTAGTTCCCCTGCCGAGCAAAAACAAAAGCGATGTTAAGCGCGTTATAATCTTTGCTCTGAAAGCTTTGAGAAATATAACTTCCTCCGTCTATCGGATGGGAACTCTGTTTTCCTTCTACTCCCTTGAAAATATAATTCCAAAGTTCTTCTACCCTGCCGTTCATTAAATTACTGAACGCTACATGTGTTTATAGCTTACCAAGTCCTGCGAATCCTCCTCTCTCTCCGGAGAGGCTGATTCTCCCTTTGTTCCTGTTGTGAGTGCTTCCTGGCTTCTTGTAAATCCTTACAGCCACAAGGCTACAAAAACAAGACAAAATTAGTATCCCCTAAAGCAATTTTCTGCATGCCATCCTCCTATAATTATTTATAAAAATAATATTAAAAATGATTTACTAATGAAAAATTTTATGAAATTCATTCTAGCATTCTGAAAAATGCAGTCAAATCCAATTTGCAATAAGAGGCTTTTAACTTCTTATCTTTTGTTTGCTTATTTTTCCTTTTTCCTGTAAAATTTTAAGAGTTAAGTCTATTAGGGCGTGCTATACGATTTTCATGTACCCTCGCAAATTAAGGAGTATTTATTTTTCTATGAGCAACACAGAAAAAGACAAGGTTCTATACATCACTTTCTCCCTAACTGGGGCGTTACCTTTAATGTCTTTGGTTCCCATCTACTTCATGCTGATCAGCCTCAGTCAGCAGGACCCTGCCACAATCTTTAAAGGGGTTCGAGAAATCATTGTGCAACCGGATATTTTAATTACCGACTATTTCGTGGTCCGGTGGCATGAGGAGCCGCCTTCTTCAATGCCGGCAGTCTAACCATCATTTCACTGGCTTTATTGTGCATTGCCAAATCGGATTTTGACGGAAACTGTATCGCCTCTTCCTGCCTATCGTTCGGTTTTTCCTCTTCGGGAAAAACCTCTTAAACTATCTGGGCTATTCTGATGGGCTATGCCCTTTTATGCAAAAATTCATAGAGTGCCCTTTAGAAAATATCTGCATATCGGGCTTTTTGGCACCACCCTTTCTCCGATTATTACCCAGGTACTTTTGATTCCCAATATTCCGGATATCTTACAGCTGTCTTTTGGCTCTTTGTATCGGATTGGTAATTGGTTATGTTCTGGTTCCTATCTCCCTCCATACCAAGCACGCCCACATGGGATATTCCTTATACAATGCCGGCTTTGCCTGCGGAATTATTGCCACCATCATCATTTCCATGATGAAGTCCTTCGGCGTGAAAATCGAGTCCAGACTGGTTTGGGATACTAGCCACCGCCTCTTTGGCTTCTACAGCCTTCTGTTTCTCTTCATTATGTTAATGCTGCTTGCTCTAATCTTTGGAGAAACGCTCCTGGGCTATCAGGGAGCTTTTTAAAGGAAAGCGGTCTGGGAAATCCGGATTTCTATTTGGAGATTACTCCGCCATTTTCAACATGGGTATGAACGGTCTGGCCATGACCCTGATTCTTTATTTCTTGGGAGGAGACTTTAACGGTCCCACCATCGGTTCCATCTTCTGCGTGGTAGGTTTTAGTGCCACCGGAAAGCATATAAGGACTCTGCTCCCCGTAGTACTTGGCGTAATCCTGGCAGGCGCTTTGAAAATCTGGTCTGTACAGGACCCCAGTTCCACCCTCACCCTGATTCTTGCCACCACCCTGGCTCTCATCACCGGAGAGTTCGGCGTCTTTTGGGGGTATCGTGGCGGTTTCCTTCATTCTTCTGTTGCTTTTAAATGTTGGTATCCTGTATAACGGAACCAATCTGTATAACAACGGTTTTGCAGGGGGAATTGTAGCAATCTTCCTGGTGCCTATTATTCTGGCGATTAAGGACAGACAGAAGCCTATGGCGATTTATGATGAAGAAGCGAAGCGACTGGCCATCAAGGATAAGCTTTTTGAAAAGCAGGAGGCCAAAGCTCACCGAAGACCATCTTTTGGAAGTAGCAAGAAACCGTAAAGAAGAGTAGGAAGTAATAAGAGTAGTAAGAAGCGGTAAGAAATAATAAGGGTAGTAGGAAGGCGTAAGGAGCAGTAGGAAATAATAAGGGGTAATAAGGGGTAATAAGGGGTAATGTGAAGGATAACAGAGAACAAATCATTGTACAAACCAGTATTATCGGAATTTTGGCCAATCTCTTTTTGGCTGGCTTTTAGCAGGAGTTGGAATTCTTTCCAACTCCATTTCTATCACCCTGGATGCGGTCAATAATTTAACGGATGCTCTGTCCTCCGTAATTACCATTGTGGGAACCCGCCTGGCCAATAAGGCACCGGACCGGGAGCATCCTCTGGGACACGGGCGAATCGAATATCTTACCGCAAGCATCATCAGCCTTTTAGTGCTTTACGCCGGTTTCACATCTTTAATCGAATCGGGAAAGAAAATCCTCCACCCGGAGGAGCCCAGCTACAGTGTGATTTCCTTAGTGATTATTTTTCGTAGCGGTTTTGGTGAAAATTTTTCTTAAGCCGTTTTGTAAAGTCCAGGGGTGAAAAGGTAAATTCCCAAAACCTTATTGCCAGTGGAGAGGATGCGGGAAATGATGCCATTTTATCTTTATCCGTATTTCTATCCGCCCTCTTTTTCCGTTTTACCAAGATTTCTTTAGAGGCTTATGTAGGCGTGGTGATTTCCTCTTTATCCTAAAAGGCCGGTTGGGAACTTTTGCAGGAAACCCTTTCCCAGATTCTTGGGGCCAGAGCGGACAGCAAGTTCACCAAAGAGATTAAGGAAACCATCAATGCCGTTCCCAGGGTTTTCGGCACCTGTGACCTCTTCCTCCATAACTATGGCCCGGATACCTACCTGGCTTCCGCCCCATATCGAGGTAGCGGATACCATGCACGCCGCGGAACTGGATGCTCTCATGCGAAAAATCGAGCGGAAAATATACAAAAAGTTCCACGTGGTTATGGCGGGAATCAGCATTTACTCCCGCAACACGGAAAACAAGGGAGCTCCTCAAGCTCCAGCAAGAGATTCATGATCTGGTTCTGTCCAAGGAGCATGTTTTGCAAATGCACGGCTTTCTATGTGGAAGAAGAGAAAAACGAATTCACATGGATATCGTGTAGACTTTGAGGAAAAAGACAGTGACGCCCTCATTGCCAATATTCGGAAAGAATTGGAAGAGAAATTCCCCGACTACCAGTTCCTGATTACCCGGGATTTGGATATTTCCGATTAAATGCTATACTGTAAAAGTGAAAATCAAATTCCAATAAGGAGCAAACATGATTATTACCAAAACCCCCTTTAGAATGTCCTTTTTCGGTGGCGGCACCGATATGGAAGACTATTTCAAAGGAGCATGGCGGAGCGGTGCTCTCCACCACCTTTGACAAATATTGTTATGTGAATGTCCGGCATTTGCCTCCTTTTTGACTATAGCACCGAGCTTTCCTACTCCAAGACGGAAAGAGTCTCTTCTCTCGAAGAAATTCAGCATCCGGCCATCCGGGAGGCTATGAAAATGTTGGATATGCAGAAGATTCGTTTTGAATTACGAGGCGGATCTTCCCGCCCATTCAGTCTTGGTACCAGTTCCTCCTTTGCAGTGGGGCATGCTCCATGCCTTCCACGCTTAAAGGGAAAGTATGTAGGGAAAGAAAACTCTGTGGATGAAGCCATTTATCTGGAAAAGGTGCTCTGTAATGAGTCCGGCTGGCAGGACCAGATAGCCGCAGCCTTTGGAGGACTAAACCATATCGAGTTTTCCCAAAACAGCTATACTGTAAGTCCCCATCCTGATATTCCCGGATAGAAAAGAAGGCCTTGAAGAGAATCTATGCTCTTCTTCACCGGCTTTTACCTCGCTTTTCCTCCGAAGTACAAAGGAAAAATAAAAATCCTCCCCCAGGACAAGCTAAAGTCTCTTTGTCCGAGATGAAGAGCTTTTGCTGGTGGAAGCAGAGGATGTGTTACAGGATAAACACAAGGATTTAAATGACTTCTGGTCGACTTCTGCATAAGACCTGGGAATTAAAGCGAAAGACCGCGAAAACCATCAGTACCGACAGCATTGATGCCCTTTACGAAAAAGGTCGTCGAGGCAGGGAGCCCTTGGGCGGCAAACTCCTTTGGCGCCGGGGGCGGCGGTTTTCTCCTCTATGTGGAGAGGAAAAAGCAGGGGAAAGGTACTGGAAGCCATGGAAGAACTTGATACATGCCCTTTCTCCTTTGAAAAACGACGGCACGCAGGTGTTATATTACGCTCCGGAGCGCTTAGAGGAGCAACAGTAGCATCTTACGATAAAGGCTAGTCTTTGGTAAAAATAGAGGGAATGGAAATATTGCTAACGCATCTCATGCAGTGTAGGTCTAGCTCTTTTCGGAAAAATAGAGATGGAAAACAAAAGCAGCGATTCATCGCTAAATGATTCTGGCAGCGGGTACGTACGTGAAAGCGAAAAAGTCAGCGAGCTCGTGCTGTAGGGACAGACTTTTCATCAGCAGAGTCGTCCTGATTCAGCCAACTTCGAAGGAATGTTGGACGCAACATAGCTGCACTGCGAGTCAAAACAAAGTCACTGCTCAGAGTCTATATGAGTTTTTCCATCCCTCTATTTTCTTTCTTCGAAGGCCTTTAGCAAATGTCTTCGATATACTCTTAAGGAGCCCTGAAGCTTTATACTCCTCCGTGAAGGAGAGTTGTTAATATCTGCTTCTGTGTAGGGCGCTCTAAACATGATATATGCCGCTGTAAAGAGCGATATAAAGCAAAGTCTCCTTAATGGATAAATAGAAAGCTCCTGTCCTTCGAATTTCTCGGAAAATACCCTGAGCACTTCCGGGAGTTAAAAAGCGTCTTGTTCCAAACTCATCCGTGGCATAGATGTCAAAATGCTCATTGTGCTGAATGTCTTCCGTATCCAGCTTCATCTCCCCTTTTCCGCAGCCGGGATATCTGTACTGCACCTCATTTTTAAAAAGAAAGGCTCTATCCGTAGGGACAATGCGAACTTCTCCCTGCACTGCCACTGGACTCTTCATACAATACAACTGTCCTGTAAAATCATACACCGTGGTAGAATGCTTTCCGCCTGTTGTATGATAGGACTCCAGATTTCTATAAGGAGTCCTCTGTCATCATGAAAGAACAAAAAGGTATCTTGCAGATATTTTTGAGACTAGGGGTGAACCTCTACATCCTCCAGGGCAATCCCCTTCTTTTCCACCGTTAGGTCAGGATAGAAGTTCTGTAGCAGCAGCTCCAGACACCTCCTTGGCATAAACATCCTGAAGGCTTTCCATGCTTTGCCGAAAAAGCATGTCCCGGCAGCTTATGATTCATTTTATAATAAAGCTAAAAGACCGCCACCAATCAAAAGTATCCAAGTCACCATACCTTTTTGTCGCAACAACACGAAATAGTAAAAAGCAGAAAAACGGAACAAGGTATTTTTACTGTAGACCACCTTTTGATCTCCAACATTTTTCTTTTCGAAGCGCTTGAAAGCTTTTCTTGAAACTCGCACTGTCCTCCATGTCCTCAATTCTTCTTTAAATCCTCCTCCAAAGTTCCTAACATAGATGTCCTTTCTATTCTTTAAATGGCAATCATCCCATCTTTGTCCTCTGGCATTTTTCATCATTCTATTCTTAATACCCTAAATATCTACTCTTCTTACGCATCAAAGGCCTTAGCAGATCTCTTCGATATATTCCAAAGAGCTCCGAGTTTTTTATATTCTTCCGTAAAGGATAGACTTTTAATCTCCTCCTTGTTCTCCGAGTGCTTTAAACATCCGCTGTCACACTATAAATTGCGATATAGAGCAGCTCTCCTTTGATATAAAGAGAAAGCTCCTTCCCTGCGAATTTCTCGGAAAATACCCTCAGCACTTCCGGAGTCAGAAAGCGTCTAGCACCAAACTCATCCGTGGTATAAATGTCAAATCGCTCATTATGCTGGATATCTTCCGTATCCAGTTTCTTCTCCCCCTTTTTCTACAGCCGGGATATCTGATTTGTACTTCATTTTTAAAAATTATGCTTCTATCGGTAGGGACAATACGAATTTCTCCCTGTATCGCTACCGGACTTTTTCATATGCAATACAGTTGTCCGAGAAGTCAAATATATACATAGGATTCTTTCCGCTTGTTCTATGAAAGGACTCCAAGTTCCCCATCCGAAGATCCCTATCGTCATGAAAGCACAAGAAGGTGTCTTGTATATATTTTTGAGATTTTGGTGTGAATTTTTCACTTCTTCCGAGCAATGCCCTGCTTTTCCACCGTTAAATCAGGATAAAAGTTTCGTAGCAACGGCTCCAGAAGTTCCTTCCCTATAAACCTCCTGGAGGCCTTTATTCCTTCGGAAAGTATTCCCATCATACGAGCACACTATAAAAATCCGGGAGGTAAAAGCATAAACAAAATACTCGAAATCATGAAGCCTCCCATCCCTCTTATAAACAGCAACTGAAGAAACATATACACAATAAATGGGATGAATATCAGTCTCGGAGCCCTAGCATTTTTCTTTCGAAGTGCTTGAAGCTTATTTGAAACTCCGCACTGTCCTCCATAGTCCTCAATTTTCTTTAAATCCTCTTCCAAAGTTCCTAACATAGATATCCTTTCTATTCTTTCAGCTACTCCTAACGCCCCTATCTTTGTTATTAAAGTATTCCTCGAGCTCTTATCCTTTATTTCCTAAATATCTTTTTCTTATTCTTCAAATCCCTCACAGATATCTTTAATATCCCCTAAAGAATCACGAAATCTTTCGCATTCCTCTTCATAGTTCATTTTGCCAAAATTCCAACTCATTCCAGGAAAACGCGAAACAGGGAATATCCGCTATTAACAGCAACATACAACTTGCTCCCCTTTAGATAAACCGAGATTTCCCTTTCGGAAAAATGCTCCGTAAACTTCCTAAGCCTTCCCGGCGTTAAGAAACGCCTGGCGCCAATCTCATCGTTAGTGTAAATATCGTATCTCTCATTATTTTTGAATATCTTCCGTATCAATTTTTCTTTTTCCCTCTTTCACAAGGAGGATAACGTCTTTTGTACTTCTTTATTCATGAATTTGGACCGGTCCCGTGGGCACAATACGGACTTCTCCTTCTATGGAAACAGGACTATTCATACAAAAAAACCTGTCCTAAAAATCATGAATATACGTTCTATTCTTTCTCGATTTTTGATGCCAGGCAGAACAATTTTGTATTCTAAGATCCTTTTTCATCATGAAATTGTATTGCTGTATTTTTGTGTATATTCTTCAGAAGAGGGAAGGAACTTCTTGACTTCCTCAAAGGGTATTTTTTTCCTTCTCCTCAACAGTTACATCAGGATACCACTCCCTTAACATAGGGTTCAATGAACTCTTCCATATAAACATCTTGAATATTTTTCGCTTCTCCTAAAGAATCCGGGATTTGTCTTGTAAAAATAAAGGAAAATCAGGACCGGAAAAGCTATCATAAGAACGACAGACGTGGTTCCTCCTCCGGGAAGCATTAATCCTGCAAAAGAGGATAGAGCCATTAAGGGCTTCACAACAGCCCATTTCATCAATGCCAGTACCTTCTTCCGCATGATCTGATATTTCATTTGAAACTCTTGGCTATCCTCCATAGTTCTCCTCCCCAGCTTTCATTAGTCTTCATGGATTGTTTTCGTCTCTTCCAAACTTCCCGGTATAGCTTCCTTACGATTAGAAAAGCAGGCAGAAAAAAATCCCTATATCTCGACTTTTCCGCCTGCCAAACGAACTTATCAGGCTTTGAAAGCTGTTTACTCATGATGAGCAAATGCTTTTCTTTCCTTAATCCATATTGTAATCCAAATCCTTTAAACTCTCTCTTACCCTGTAAATCCTCTTCCAGAAAATCCACCTTTGCGAAGCCCCTTGATCCCTGCAACTATACTTGTGGGGAAGCTTACAATAGCCTGGTTGATGATACGCACATTACTGTTTACAATCCGCTTTGCTGCTGCCAAATCTTCATTTTCACTGGCAATCTCGGACTGCAGATTTAAAAACTGCTTTGAAGACAGAAGCTCCGGATAATTCTTCCTACCATACGAATCTGTGCCAATACATCATTTTGGTTGGCAATCGCCCGGTTGGTATCCTGAATACTTCGCCCTGACGCAAAGCTACCAGTTCAGTAAAATACCTTCTCCTCATGCTTTGCATAGGCCTTAGCCACCTTTAACATTTCTGAAATGGTGTCGTAGCGCTTCACCAGTGTAATATCTACCGTCTTCTTGGATTCTTCGATAGAAACCAGATAGCGGTTCAACATATTACTCTGTCCGATAAACCAAAAAGAATAATTACGATAAGAAGTACGGGTACTAAAACCATATGCAGTTCCTCCTTTTTTTCCGGTCGCCCTGAGCTCTTTTCCTAAGGGCAGGGCACTTGCGTACAAAAGCTTCTTTGCCAAAGAATTCAAGTAGATTTCTTAAATCTCGGCAGAAAAACAATAAAAATAGTTTCCTTGCTTATTATACTAAGATGCATGAAAAATACAAGAATTTTCTACAAAATCCGCATAGAGCAATTCTACAAAGTCCACATAGAGCAGTGTCCTTTTTCCGGCGTCTCAGCTATAGCCCTTGCTTTTCTTCATCTGTTCTACTCTTGCACCTGCTTGGAAAGCTTCGCAACAAAAAGAAAATGAGGCTGTAAAAATCTATTTTGATTTCTTACAGCCTCATTTTTATTCAGATGTGTTTTTCTGTGGAAACTTCCTCACCCTTTTTCGATGCCGCAGATGGACAAAGCTTTCATCCACATTTTTCCACGGACGAATCTCCAGCTTATCCTTTACCTCCTCCGGCACATCTCGAAGGTCATCCACATTTGCTTAGGAATCAGAACAGTCTTTACCCTGCTCGTTCCGCAGCCATCAGCTTCGGGAAGTCCTCCGATAGATTTACCTTTCCTTCCAAGGATACTTCTCCTGTCATGGCAATCTGAGGGCAAACTGCCTGTCCTGTTACCAAGGAGGATAATGCTACGGTAAGGGGTTACACTCGGCGGAAGGGCCGTCCTTCGGGCGTTGCTCCGTCAGGAACATGGATGTGAGTCATTTTCCTTAAAGAAGCTTGCCTTCTCCGGGAACATGGACTTCACCAGGCTGATGGCAATCTGAGCAGATTCCTTCATTACATTGCCCAGCTGTCCGGTAATGGTGAGCTTGCCTTCCCTTGGTAGCAAGGGTTTCGATAAAGAGGATTTCTCCTCCCACTGCGGTCCAAGCAAGACCTGTTACTACACCGGCTCTGCCTTTTCTTCCACAGCTCTATGATGGAGAGGATTCATATCCAGATATTCCTGAAGATCCTCTTTTGTCTACAGTAATCTTTCTCGCCCTTTTCCCTAACCAAAATGCACAGCGGCAATTCTGCACAGGGTATCCAGACGCTTTTTCAAGCCTCTCACGCCGCCTTCTCTGGTGTAGTCGGAGATAATGCTTCCAAAGCCTCATCGCTTAGCTCCACATTTTCCGGCTGAAGACCCTACATTTTTCAGAGCCTTCTCATCAGGTGCCGTTTACCGATTTCAAACTTTTCCCTTGGGGTATAGCCCTGATACTGAATCACCTCCATACGGTTTTAGGAGAGGTGCGTGAATACTATCTGTGGTGTTTGCGGTACAAATGAAGAGTACATCGGAAAGGTCGTAGGGTACATTCATATAGTGATCCGTAAAGGTATTGTTCTGTTCCGGATCCAAAACCTCCAACAAAGCCGCTGCCGGGTCTCCGTTGTAGGAAGAAGAAACTTTATCCACCTCATCCAATACCATTACCGGATTGAAACTCCCGCCTTATGAATCCTGTCCATGATTCTTCCGAGCATAGCTCCCAGATAGGTTCTTCTATGGCCGCGAATATCCGCCTCATCTCGAACACCGCCCAGGCTTACCCGGACATATTTTCTTGCCAAGGGGCCTTGGCAATGCTCTTTTCCGATACTGGTCTTTCCTGTTCCGGGAGCACCCACAAAGAGAAGGATGGAGACCGGACTGCTGCTTCTTTTAGGTTCATGACAGCAATCTGTTGAATCATTCTTTCCTTAACCTTCTTTCTTTAATCCGAAGTGGTCTTCGGAGAGAATCTTCTCCGCCTCATCCAGGTCAATGCTCTTCTGCTCTTCCTTCTTCCAGGAAAAGTCCTGTCACAAAGTCCATGTAGTCATAAAGCATACCGGCCTCTGACCGTTGGTCCCTTCAGTTTTTCAAACGATTTAAAAATCTTTGTGGCTTCCTTCTTGGCATCCTCGTTCATACCGGGATTCTTTCAACCGAAGCTCCAGCTTTCTTAAATCGGAAACCTTCTCCGGATGCATCTCATCCAGCTCTCTTTGCAAATAGTCAATCTGTTTCTGTAAAGCCCTGCTCTCTATAGAGCTTCTGGTAGTCCTCCTGCTGCTGGTTTCTGCATCGGAAGTTACCTTAGTCACTTCCACATATTCATAAAGAATCTGCTCCAGCATCTTGGTACGAACGGAAAAGTCTATCTTCCTTCAAAAACCTGGTAGCGTTCTTCATTTTTCAAACTAAGCCATGGAGAAAGAATGCATGCCACCTCTTGAATCGAACCGTACTGGTCAATCATAGTCTGCATAATGCTTCCGGCTCAAAACGATCCACCAGAGTCTTTAATTCCGCCTTGATTTCCTTCAGCTTACGCTCGGAATCCTCCTGATCCAAATCCTCAATATCCGTAAGGGACTTGTTCCCAGCCGAAGAGCCTCTCCTCTTTTTGTGCCAGGCTCTAGAATCTTGACACGCTGTCCGGTGCGAACCACCACATAGCCGTCTCCGCTGATTTCTGTAACGGTTCTCTTCCACTGCAACGGAATGGAACTCTTCCTTTCTTAAACTCTTTGTATTAAAGCTGTCTTCCTTCAGAACAGCCAAAAGTACATGGTCATCCTGTCTGATTTCCTGTCCTGCAATATTTTTAAAGCTTTGTACCTGAAAATAAATGTAGGAATGGGAAGAACCATCATATTATAAACCGGAATTACCTGCATCATTTTTCCTCTCCTATACTCCGGCTTCTCAGAACTCCTTTCCGCAGGGCTCTGCTCTGCCTTCTCTCTCACTTCTTGCTCTGCAAAAGTTTTTGGTTCTGCAAATGTGTTTTGCTCTGTAACTGTGTTTTGCTCTGTAACTGCGTTTTGCCTCTAAAGCGAGCTCAATTCTTGCCCCTGTTTCCGTCTTAGGCTCTCTTTTTGCTTCCGACATTGTGCCCTTTCTCCTCAGCACATTCTGTGGAAATCTTGAGCTTTCTTTACTTTCCAAAGCACTACATATTCGGCCTTTTCTTTTATGACTCCTTGGGAATTTCCCTGAAATAGCGGAAACTGTCCCTCTTCTTAAAAGGGAGCGGATCTGTTCCACAATATCTTGTATGCTCATCTTCATATCCCTCTGAAATAAAGAAGAAGCTTCTCTCTGCCTTTTTATTTCTAAGCTATTTTTCCCTTGTTAGCAATCATCATCTTTTCGAGTGCTGCCTTTTGAAGAATAACACCCTCCTAAGAGGGTGTCAAGGTCTTCAGAAATTTCTTTTCGATTTCAACTTTCTTCCGCCTATTTCCAAGGCATATCCGAAAATGTTCCCTTTCTTTTCTTCATTGATTCGGCAGATTATCCCCTTTTCTTCATTTATTTGGCAGATTTTTCCTTGCTTAGTCTTCCCACGTTTATATAGAAAATTATCTCTTTATCCGTCTTTCCTAATGCTTATTCGGAAGAGTATCTCTTATCTATTCTTCCTAATGCTTATTCGGAAGAATAGTCCTTTCCTCTTCTCTTATAGAAGCACAAGCTGATTCCGAAAAGGGACAGACTAAAGGATACTCCGAAGAAGAACATACCGCTCTCATCCCTGTAGCCACATTTCTGGCAGTACGGTATATCTTGGTACAAATCTTTGAATCTCTTCTATAGGATTAAAGACTTCATACTTCTTCACTAAAACGCCGGGATCATGCTCTACAACAGGGCAGGAGGCTTCCCCTTCCTTCGGTGGTGTTCTTAGGTCCGGGCGGCGTAGGCTCCGGTGGAGTGGGTTCCGGCGGTGCCGGATCTGTAGGGGCGTAGGCTTGGGCGGCTCTGTCTCAGGCTCCGGCGGCTTTGGGCTTCTCATAACGATTTCTAAAGGCAATCTCCCCTCTTCATATCTTGCTTTTGGGGACTCGTTTCTGTCCGTTACAATTAACACCGCTGTCAAGTAAGCAGGTCTTGATTTCCGGCACTGTCTACATTTTGCATCTCCACCTTCACAGAGACCAAATATCTCTTTCATCATAAGTAAGAAACTCTGTATCGCCCTTTCTTTGTCGGATTTCATACTGGTAGATGCCTCCTCTGAAAAGGAAATAGGTGCAAAGCTTTTTTCTTCCTTCTTTTTCTATCACTCAAAGTAATCCTGACTTCCTTCGGATTCGGTACCGTTGGATCCTGAAACCACAGGCTCCAGCTCCACCACAAATTCCTCCTCCGAAAGCATCCCCTCCATATATACGGACGAATCTTTACTCTATCGGTGCAATTGCCGCATAGCTTTGAGGGACATACAGTAAATTCTCAACAAAAGGCAGAGAAAAACCGATAACTTGTATGTTTTCTTCCCTTCATTTTTCTTTCTTTTCCTTTCTCTTCCTACTCTAAAATATTTGAGCTATCTCCGGCACATTACTCTCCTCCACCCATAGTTTTTCTTATGAGTAATTATATTAATCGGCACACTTTTGCAATTTTATATGCTTTTTAATCAATAATCCTGCTTTTTCTACTCTCTCTCTATTGTCATACTATATACTATTTACTATTTTAATTATCTCTTTTTGCATAAACTAAAGTCCTTTATTATATTTTAAAATTAGACAAAATATTGTATTCTTGATAGTATAGAAAAATAATATTTTTCGTTCAGCTATATCATATATTTTATTTATAAGAACATAGAGAGAAGTAAGGCGGAATACATCTTCCATAAAACAGAAGAAAATATGAGTTTTATCAGAACATATTTGAAAAATGATTTTGGAAATAGTAGGAGGAAGCATGGCAGAAATTTTTCATCAAGGATTTATCCTTTTCATTATGTAGATGATCAAAGAACTATTTTTGGAAAATATCAGTGCTCGCTTTTCTCAGGAGACTCATCTGTATTTTGGGACAGTCCGGTTGTGGAAAGAGTACCCTGCTTCGCCTCTTTGCCGGATTTAGACAACAACTGCCGGAGAAATTGTATCGGAGGATGTCGTTTCGGAACTTCCTTGCAAAGAGCCGTAGTGTTCCAGGATTCATGGTCTCTTCCTGTTGCTACATCGTAAAATATTTAATTGCTTTGCAACAATGCTTTCCAAAGGAAGATAAAAGAAAAGTATTCAGTGAAAAAGGGTTGAGGAGCTTTTTACAAATGGTAGGCCTGAAGTCGAGCTATACCATAAACTCCCAAAAGCCTTTCCGGCGGAATGAAGCAACGAACTGCTATCGCGCAAGCCTCGGCATGGATGCTCATTCTTCTCTATGGATGAGCCCTTCGGTGCCTTAGATGCCATCACCAGAAGAAAGCTTCAAAGACTTTTGATTTCTCTTTGCAAAGAAAGGAAGGAAAAGAAAACTGTACTTTGTCACCCACGACATTGATGAAGCCCTACTTCTTTCCGACCGTATTTTTGTTTTCAGGCGCCAAGTCACATTATCCATATGATTGAAATTCCGGAAGCTTTTACGAAACCGTTCGGATTTTACTTTTGAAAATGAATATTACGCAAAGAACACCCTGCTTTCCTATCTGAATGAAGACATTGACAAAGGGAGAGGAAGAGTCCTCTTAAGATAGGAACAGCAGGCTGATATAGAAAATGAGGCATGAAAGGAGATTTTATGGGAAAAGAATCAAAATGTTGGCAGCGGTACTCCCCTTATCTCTCGCTTTATTTGCTTGTCAGCGGGCGGTGGAAAGCAAAAATTCCGGTGCAGATGCCGCTCAGGGAAGGAAGTTCCAAGGCTGAAGGCAGTCAAGAAAAGGCAGAAGGAAAAGATAAGCGAAATTATTAAGATTAACTGGGCCAGAGACAACAGCGGTAACGCTAACGGGAGTTGGCTATGGAAAAGGGTTGGTTTGCGGAAGAAGGCATTGAAATCACAGAAGCCATTTGACGCAAGCAATGACGCGACTACAGCCCTACTTTCCGGAAACATAGATATTTTTCCAAACTACGGTACCAACGGCCCCTACAAACTTTGGCTTCCGGAGAGGATTTACGATTGTAGGTGGATACATGGCCACCGGTTGTATGCCCATTATTACAAGAACCGATAACAATGACTGGACCGGTGTAGAAAGCCCTTGTGGAAAAACCGTTGCGGCGGATGCTTCCGACTATACCATCGGCGGAGCCCTTTAGAAAAAGGATATGACCCTAAAACAGATGTGAAGTGGGTACATTATCCAACTACTCCGACATGACTAGCTGCCGTAATCAAAGGTGAGGTAGACTATGCGGTTGTGGGAACCAGCCGAAATTACGAAGTGCAGCAACACAGCCAGCCTGAAGGTCGTTGGCTACAAGTCCGACCTGATGCCCTGGTATTCCTGTTGCCGTATGGTCGTAACCAGCAAGTATTTCGAAGAAAACAAAGATGGTAAAAAGATTATTAAGGTTCCTTTCTGCGCTCCAGGCCTTCTACAGAGAAGAGTCCGGAAAACAAAGAAGAAGTAAAGAAAATCGTTGCCAAAAGAATGAATGTAACGGAAGATTACCTAAATTCCTATATGAATAACGAGCATTTCCGCATTTCTGTAGATCCTCTAAAGCACGAGGTTGAAAGGGCTTGGAAGATTTTGGGTGAAACCGGCTTCTTGAGCGAGGGCTGGGACCAGATTCAGGTAGATGAGCATATCCAAAACGACCTCTACTATGAAGCTTTGCAGGAGGCAAAAGGAAGCTTACGGCAGTGAAAAATCCTGAATTCTATGAGAAGATGGAGAAGTTCTATCAGGAACATAATGCTTAGCGTTTAGCGAGTTGGAGGATAAATGATGCAAGGCATACAAGCTTTTTAGAAAAATATAGCATTACCATTTTTGGTCTATATCGGGCATTGTTGCTTTGTATGCCTTTGTAGCCAACAATCGCATGATTAACGCCTTTCTTTCCCACTACAACCGCCATTTGCAAGGCCTTTCTTGGGGATTTAAATATCATGCGCCTAAACCTCATTGCTTCCCTCTCCATTTTAACACCGGCTATACTGATTTCACTGCTTTTGGCTTTGGTAATCGGTATTATCATAGGAAGCAACAAAGGGCTTCGGGAAGCTCTCACATCCGGTACTTTATACCATTAGCGTTGTTCCTTCCATCCTGCTTTCCCCCTTTGCCCTCCTACTGGCACCAGCTTTCGTATGGCTTCTCTCTTTCTGATTGTCTACGAAAAGTATCTGGTCCACAGTTTTTCGGAACCATTACCGGAATTATGACCATTGATAGCGTTATCTTGATAAGGCGGATGTATTAAAGCTTTCGGGGCTTAAAGCGTTATCTTTTATGTAGATTCTCCGGCAGTCAGCCTTCCATTATTTCGGCTTTATTAACTCCCTCTCCGGTACCTTTGTTATGCTGGTTTATGCAGGAGATGTACAGATGCCGAATACGGAATGGGCTATTATGTACGGAGAAAATGCGCTGCAGGGGCTCTATGACAGAACCTGCGAGGCTCCCATTTTCAGGTTATCATTCTGGTAATCGTGATGCAGTGCTTCGAGAAGGTTCGACAGATCTCTTAGGACATGATAAGAGAAAAAGGGAGGACACAGCTATTTATCCATCAAAAGAAAATTATATGTAGTCAGTCACTGTGTTTTGAATCAAAATGCTGTGGCACATGGCTTGGAGCGATGCAAGGGCGCCTTTCCCCTGGTCGAAGGAAATTCTAGAGGGGGATAGGTACCATTCAGCCTCCTATCCGGGAATTCTTATATTTGGGAAGCAATCGTCCTTCACTGAATAAGGCTGAATATGAGAAGATGAAGGATATGCGAACATTGCCGGAGAATTTTGAGCTCTGTTTTTGGCAGTTAGAGGTAATCAGAAAAATGGCTCTAGCTATCTTGGTGTTTTAGGGAGTTCAGGAAAGCCCGCTGCTGTTCCCTTTCCTTCGAGGAATCCTTACGAAAAATATATGAGAAAATGAAGAAGAAACTGGACTGTGGGCCTGTTTCGAAGTGCTGTATTCTGTGACGAAGGGAAGGACGAACAATGGGCAGGACTATAAAGCCCGCTTTATTTCCTTTTTAGAAGGAACATCCGAAGCTTAGGGAAAAAAGGAGAAAAGGAGAAAAGAATAAAAGACAATAAAAGAGAATGAAGGAGAAAATAAGATGAACAAGCTGAATAAGAATACGAAAAGTCCTAGTATTTTGCGCTCTGGCGGTGGTCGTCAAATGTGGTTTTGGAGATTTTGTCAGTATGTTAAAAATACCGCTTCTTTTTAGATGGATACCATCATGTTATCCTTTATTGCGGCTTGCTACGGTATGGGCTATGGCATCCTTACCGGAGTGGCCACCAACCTCTTAATGGGTTTTACAGCCAGCCCAGTGCTATCCCCTTTTGCCTTGGTCAATGTCGTGGTTGCGGTAGTAGTCGCCTTAATCAGTAAAATCCGGAAAGAAGGGCTTCAGCCTTCCTAAGGCAATCGTTGCAGGGACTGCTTTTTAGCCATTTTGTGCCCAATGGTGGGTGCCCCATCCGTATCTTCCTTTTCGGAGGACGAGCCGGTTCCGGAACGGACTTGAGTGATTATGGCCTTAAAGCAATCCGGTCAAGAGCTACTTTACCTCCGTTTACTTAGGGGCAGTCATGCACTTAGTCGATAAATTGCTGTCCTGCGTACTGGTGTCTCTCCTCTTACAAAGAGAAGCTATGAAACGAAGCCTCAGCTTGGCCTAAGGGAAGAGGGACGAATAACAAGATTGGATAAAAAGATTGGCGAATAGTAATGGAATAAAGACAACAGATTAGCGCCATGCAAAAACAGCATAGGTCTAAAACTAGAGGCAATCTGGGCCCACCGGTGCTTAATGAAAGCGAACGGGTGAAGCTTGAATTTAGTACCGCTGGGAAAGGCGAAGTTAAGCGAGAGCGTGCCTGAGTTTTTAGACCTATGCTGTTTACATAGTATTATAATATTCTGTTTTTATCTCTGTTTTGAATCTCTTTTCTTTTATGCCAAGGAAACTACGCCCATTTTTCCCGGACAGAAACTGTCAGGCCTTGCAAGAAGGCTTCCCAAAAACTTTCCATGAAGCTTTTGAACTGCTCTTTTCTTCCATAAGACGATTCTTGTTCTTCATCTGCTTTCTGGTTTCCGCATCCTCGTGTCTTCTATAAGAGAAGGGTCTTTTTAACATAGAGGAAAGCGTCCTTCCTTCTCCGCCAAATGCAGGAAGCATCCCAGTCTGTAATAAAGCGGAGTCTGTTTTTAAACAATAATCTGCCGCAAGTCCGTTACATAGGTACAGCTTGGGCAGGGAATACTGTTTCCAAAAAGCAGTGGAAGCTTCTTCCAGTGCTTCTTTCCGTATAGTGAGGGAAAATGATAGGGAAGGCGCAAAAGCCGCTTTACCCTTCGGCAATACCGGACAAATGCTGCTCCCATCGCCGTCAATGTCCCTTGCCTTTGTGAAAATCGAAAACTGGCATCCGGATAAAGAGAATACGCATGCTCCATCGAGCCTTGCTATAGTCCTCAAGATAGAGGTCATCCTGATGGGCGAGGTTACCAGCTAGCTCTTTCTTCCGTTTCAAGCAAAGTTCCAATCCCTACCAAAGAGGGCTCTGTTACGGACAAATAAAGGAAGGCGATATTCTTGAAATTCGCTTTAAAAAGCGTTAGGAGTTGCCGATGCAGAGATAGATGGAGAAGTCTTCTGCTTTAATAAGGACTGAATGCAGTCTTCCAAATAAGAAGACTCCCGTAGCAGGAATCACGAAAAGCATGAAGAAGCTTTCTTCTTTTTCTTTAAAGAGACAGCTTACTGCCGGAATGGGTCTTTCCCTTTTTCCTCCCAGAAGCCTTATGCGGAAATAAACTGCGCTGTCTTGCTCTTCTCTCTTTTCAGAATCACGATAATTTCTCGTGTTCATTTTTCCTTTACAAAGCTTTTCCACCTGTACAGGCTCCTCCGAAAAAAGACTGAGGCACTTCCATCCTCACTCTTCTCTCTACTTTCTCTTTCCAGAAAAGCGATTTACTCCGCCTCTTGGCCTTGGCTCCATTCTGCAAAAATCTCTCTTCTTTCAAACTTTCTTTATCCATCTTAGCTTGTATGATGTTTTCGAAGCGAAAACTCACCACTTTCCTTTCTTTTTAATATCATTATCTAAGACTCTATATATGCAGCCATTTTCAAACAGATAAGTTAATTTCCAGCATTCAGGGAAGCTTTTTATCATTTTATAAGAAAAAGGGACTATGAAAAGATCAAATAAATGTTCTAAGCAAAATAGGCTCTGAAAATGAGGGATCAGACCACCCCATATTCAGACCTATATTGCCAAGAACACTACTTATGTTTTGATTTTTCATATTTCCCTTATCTTTCATAGCCTAAGCTTAAAGAATGATTCTAAGAATACTTCTCTTAGCCCTTCTTCTTTCTATAGAAATGTATTGTCCATAGGAAGCTTGGTTCTAAATTCATGATCAAAGGCATAGTATAGCGTTTGCAATCGCCGGGCAATAGGAATGCTGGCGATTTCTCCGATACCCTTAGCACCGTATGCGAAATGGGATAGGTGTATCCTCTCTACATAGATGGCATGGATGTCCGATCTGGTTCTGCACGAAGGAAGTCCCAAAAGGTACCAAGCTTAGCAGTGGGTACGCAGTCCTTTAAGGGGAAGTCCTCGGTGAGGGCATAGCCCATTCCCATCAATACTCCACCTTCGATCTGTCCTTGAATCGCAACCGGGTTTACAACCTTTCCGGAGTCATGGGCAGCATATACATCGGTTACCTGTCCCTGCTCATCCAAGAGTACCAGATATGCGTTGCAAAGGCATAGGCTACGTGAGACTTGGGGTTGGGGAGGTCAGCGCCAAGCTTATCTGTGGGATCAAAGAACTCGAAGAAGTATTCTTTTCCTTCCAATGCGGAAAGGTCTCCGCCTACCTTGTCCAAATCTCCCTTAATCTCTACGGCAATTCCTTTACCGCCTCACCGGTAATCAGAGTCTGACGGGATCCGGAAGTAGTTCCGGAGTCAGGAGAATCCTCAGTGGAGCCGTTGGAAAGCTCAATCTTCTCTCACCAGGGTAGACCGGTACCATCATGCATCATCTGCATAAATACGGTACGGCAGCCCTGTCCGATATCGGAAGCTGCAGTATACAACTCTACCACGCCGTTCTTAATAATGGCCTTAGCTCTTCCCTTTGTCCGGAAGACCTACACCCTACGCCGGCATTCTTCATGGCACAGGCAAGACCTGCTCTCACTCCTATGTTGGCTCGTAAATGTCCTTTACCGCCAATAAAGGGTTTCCTTAAGAGCTGTAGAGGAATCCGCAATCTGTCCGTTAGGGAAGTAGCTTTCCCGGGCTCGATGGCGTGCGGAAACGAATCTCCCAGGGGCTGATGCCTACCTCCTCTGCCAGCTTATCAATCAACATTTCCAGATGCATACTCACTCTGACACACCGAAGCGCGGAAAACTCCTGCAGTGGGTTGTTAGTGTAATAGCCGTATCCATAGATATTGGTGTTCTGATAGGTGTAAGGTCCAACAGATGGGTACAAGCTCTCTCCAATACCGGTCCGCAAAGGGATGCGTAGGCTCCTGTATCGAAAGTGAATCTCCCAATCCAAGCCCTGGAAAATTCCCATCTTTCGTTACAAAGCCAGCGTAAAGTACCCTTCCATAGCATGACGCTTGGGGATGGAAATTGATGGATTCCTGACGGGATGAACTTTACCTTTACCGGTCTTCCCACCTTTAAAGCCATCAGTACGGCAATATGCTGTGCGGAAACGTCTTCCTTACCGCCAGATCCGCCACCTACAAGCTTGTTTCTCTACCACGATTCTGGAAGGATCCCAGCCCATCATGATGGCAATTTCTTTTCTGGTATCATATACACCCTGGTCACTGGTATAAACCTTCACGCCGTCCTTATAAGGGAAGGCAATGGCACACTCCGGCTCCATGAAGGCATGCTCGGTAAAAGGAGTTTTAAAGCTCTGGTCAATACATACTGTTGCTGCAGCAATGGCCGCCTTGGCATCTCCACGGGTTACGTGTCTTTGCTGACAAAAGGTTTTCCGTTAGGATGAAGCTTTCGAGCGCATTTTTCCGCTCATAGCCTCTTGCAATGCTTCTTACCGGCTCCAGCACTTCGTACTCTACCTTTACAAGCTTCTTCGCCGCCTCCAAAATGGAAGGAGTCTCAGCAACGATCAGGCAAAGAGCGTCTCCGATGCAACGAGTTGTGTCCCCTTCGGCAATCATAACATCCCAGTCCTGCGAGATATGTCCCACCTTGTTGTTGGGAACATCCTCAGCCTTTAAGATAGCAAGAACGCCGGGAAGACTCTCAGCCGCCTCTGTATTAATCTTTAAAAATCTTGGCTCTTGGATACTCTGTACGAACAGCTCCTCCGTAAACCATGTTTCCATCTCCACATCATCAGGATATTCACCGGTTCCCAAAACCTTCTCTCGAACATCCACACGGAAGCGGACTGTCCAACCTCAAAGTCTTCTCCGTTTCCAGCTCGGACTGAATCTTTTCTTCTCCCCCGAAGCACCTTGGCAGCAAGTAGCATTCCTTCGATAATCTTCTTATAGCCTGTACATCTGCAAATATTGGAGCGAATCGCTTTCTTAATATCCTCTTCTGTTGGATTCAGGTTTACATCGATTAAAGCCTTGGCACTCATCACCATACCGGGAATACAGAATCCACACTGTACAGAACCGGCACGTCCAAAAGCATAGACATAGGCCTCCTTCTCCTGAAGGCTCAGTCCTTCAACAGTAACAATGTTCTTTCCCACTGCCTTTTTGGTGAGACAAAATACAGGAACGCACAGCCTTTCCATCAATCAAAAATGGTACAGGTTCACCCAGGCTCCTTCACTACAACCGTCTTTTTACGGACTTACACTTTAAAGTCGTCACGAAGAAAACGAAGCAACGGCTTATCTTCGCTTTGTTTCCACCTCTTTTCCGTTTACAATAAAACGAAATACATCCATCTCTTCCATAAAGCATCTCCTACTTCCTAAAACTCAATTTCAACGACAAAGGTATCCTCTTCCCTTTTTCCCCTACTCTAAGCCATACAGATAAAAGAATGTTTCCTTTTCTTACTCGACAAGCTTTTCATTGTTTTCTGAAAAAGCTTCACTTCGTTTAATTGCATACCCGTACTCCTGCAGGATATCTCTTTATTTTTTCAGCTCGCTCCTGGAACCTAAAAATAATTATCGTTTACATATTAACAATACGATTATAAACGAAAGCGGTGAGATAGCTACCCTCACCGCAAAGACTCCCTCCCAAAAGAGGTAAAAAACTTTTGTGCGATTTTGCCTAACAAATTTTTAGGCAAAACCAAAAATATTTTAGTTTTGCTTTCTGAAAGATTTTCCTTCACTACTCTTTCTACGGCATTTAAAATATTTTTCATAACCGGTGCAACGGCACAGATGTCCGGAAATGAGCTTTCTTAACTCTTCCCTGGTATAGTCCTTTCCTGTTCCCACAATCTCCACAGCGGTGAGAATCAGTCCGGGAGTACAGAAGCCGCACTGCACTGCAGCTTCTTCAATAAATGCGGTCTGAACCGGATTTAACTCTCCGTTTGGTCCCTTAAGACCTTCTACGGTAAGAACGGACTTTCCGTCTGCCCACATAGCCAGGTAGATACAGCTGTCACTGCCTCTCCGTTTACCAAAACGGTACAAGCTCCGCACTCTCCTACCTCACAGCCCTTCTTTACGGAAGTTAAGTCAGAGCGCACTCTCAGGGCATCCAGGAGAGACTCTCTCGTCTACAGCCAGTTCCACATCTCTTCCATTCACCTTAAAAATGAATAATTTTTAAAGCATTGACCTGTCCTCCTTGTAAAACAATGGCTTCCTAAAGCACGCTTTTGCCAACTCTGAAATCACCTGTAAACGGAACTCCTTGGAAGCTCTCCAAGAGCTTCTGGGACGAACCTCTGTTAAGGGCGATATTTTACACTAGATTCTCCATTCTTTCTGCATCATTGCAAGCCGCCCCTTCAGGCTTTCCTCCGCCTTACGGGCAACGGATGGGGGTAGGCGCCGCTACGCCGTAGCCCAGTCTTACTTCTTCAATATGCTTCTTCTCTTTGTCCAGCTTTACCATTACCGCACAACCCAGGTGGCAATCTCCATTGCCTTTCTCTTTCCGTACTTAATGTATTTTCCGCTGAAGCCTTCATAATCTTCTTTCTTAATTAAGAAGCCGGTACAAACTTCATTTTGCTCACGGACAGTCTTTTCCCGGGCCGGTATAAAACTCGAAAACCGGAACTCTTCTCTCCCCATTGGGGCCTGTCAGGCAGACAATGGCATTTAAAACCTGCATGCCTGCTGCGGGTCTGCGGAGTTGCTCCGTTACAGATGTTTCCGCCGATGGTTCCCATATTTCGAATCTGGGGACCTCCAACGGTATCCACGGCCTCTCCCAGCATGGGGATATGCTTTTGTACCAGAGGGTCGTTGGTCAAAGTGGGTAAAAGCGTGTTCCTGCTCCAATGAAAAAGGTCTCCATTTTGTCCAAAAAGCTTTACGCCTTTATTTCTTCAATATTTTTAATGGATACCAGCGCTTTTCCCCGCATCCTTTCCCCTCACGAACACGAATTAACTACATCGGTTCCGCCGGAAATGATTTCTGCATTAGGGATTGGCTGTTAGGGCCTGCACCGCATCCGCTACATCCTTTGCTTCATGAAAATCCTGTAAATCAAACATGTCTTTATCCTCTCCTTTACCATAAGATAACATCGCTCTTGTGTTTTACGGACGGGGTCCCGGCTAAAACAGGAGCCCCTGTCCTCTATAGTTCTATACAATCTTGAGGAAGAAATCGGCATGAGGAGGAAGCCCTCCCTATCGCTTTTCTTCCTTAGTCTACAGAGATTGTCTTAATTAATCCTGCCTCACGGAAGGCATCTGTGAGTCTCTGGCTGGTCATCGGCGCCACATTCATGGCAACGCCGGTAGCCTGTAAGATAGCGTTTCTTACTGCAGGAGCCGCTGCAATAACAGGAGGCTCTCCCTAAGGACTTATTACCGTAGGGGCCGGTGGGATCCTCCAGCTCCACAAAAATCCACTTCAGATCGAGACGTCCATAGCGGTAGGAATCTTAAAGTCTAGAGGTTGGCATTTAATACCTTTCCGGTCTTCGGATCACCAGTAAATCCTCGGATAAACCGAAGCCCAGGCTCTGCACCATTCCGCCGTGAACCTGACCCTTTGCGGTATCATGGTTAATAATGATTCCGGAATCATGCACTTCCACGATTCGTAAAATCTCACCAAACCTAAGGGATATCCACTTCCACCTCGGCATAACATACACCGGAGGAGAAGGTATTGCTCTTACAGTGGTTGGTACATTCCGCCACAATATGTACAGACTTATCCAAAGAATAGAAGGCTGTGTCTGCCAAAATAGCAAGAGGAAGTAATGGGTTTCCGCTCTTCTTTTCACAATCTGAGAATCCACCAAATCCAAGAGATCCTTGAAATCTCTGTCTCTTCGGAAAGGTCAAGAAGCTCTCGAATCTTCTTTGCCGCAGCAGTAACCTCTTCAACATATACGGTTTTGGAGAAATCCTGTACCGCATTGTTTAACATATATTCCGCATAGTCTAAGATACGATCCTTAAACTCCTCTGCCACCTTCTTACAAGCCATACCGGAAACATAGGTCTGGCGGGAAGCGTAAACTCCTGTATCAAAGGGGAGGTGTCAGTATCCTGGGTAGATCAGATATGAGATCTCCTCATGGCGAATACCGGAGGCTTCTGCTGCCATCTGGGTAAATACGGTATCGCACCCTGTCCGATTTCCGTAGCTCCCATAAAGAGCTGGCAGGAACCGTCCTGATTCAATACCATACGAGCCGCAGCAGTCTCTAAAGCGATAGGATGAACACCGGTCTTATAGCAGAAAATCGCCATACCTATACCTCTTCTCTTGTCTCCGCTTTGAGGCTTATCGTACTCTGCTCTCTTCTCCTTCCAGTTGGCAAGCTCCGCACCCTTTAACATAGCCTCTTTTAATCCATAGGAGTGGAAGGTAATGCCATTGTGCGGATCACTAAATCCTGCAGGAATACAGTTCTTTAAACGAATCTCAGGATCCATTCCGATTTTTCTTGCTAAATCATCGGTTAAGCACTCGGTAATCCATACGGACTGGGAATACCGTATCCTCTCATAGCTCCCTGCAGTAGGGAGCGTTGGTATAAACAGTCCAGCAGTCTACCTCTGTACCGATTTTATCAATATATAATTCCTTAAACACATTTCCGCAGTTTGCACAGATGGCGTGGCCATGGGAAGCGTAACCTCCGTTGTTGGCAAAAGGCTTCCATCTTTCTGCTAAGAATCTGTCCGTCCTTTGTTACCACAGCCTTGGTATGTCCGGTAATCTGGTGTCTGGTTCTGGTGCCGTAAATGGTTTCCTCACGGAAATCTCCAAACGCACCGGTCTTCCGCCCACCTGCATGGACATGTAGGCATTTAACGGCTCCTACAATACGTCCTGTTTGTTACCGAATCCGCCGCCGATATAAGGCTTAATAATACGAACTCTTCCTGCAGGAACCCCCAAGAGCCATCCTGTATATAAACGAACGATATGGAGGGAATCTGGGTGGAACAGACAATGGTAATCTTGTCATTCACATCCACATAGGCAAAGGATACAGGAGCTCGATATGGCAGTGAAATCTTTGGAGTATCATACACGCTCAAGGTGAAGATATTTTCCTCTCCATACTCTTCCTTGGCCTTCTTAAGACCTTCCTCAAAGGTATAATCCTTCTCTCCCATGGTCATGTGGCTATGAACGATAACTTGTCCTTACGAAGATCCGGGTGAAGCGCCTGGGCTCCTTCCGCCAATGCCTCCTCCACGGTGGTCATCACAGGATATTCCTCGTACTCCACCTTTAAAAGGCGAAGAGCCTGGTCGCAGGCCACTTCATTTTTCCGCAATGACGCAGGCAATATCATCTCCGTAAATCCGGACTCTCTGATTCAGAAGCTTTCTGTCACAGATATCCTGGTGGGCTTTCTCTACAGACCAGGGTGTCCTGCTGTGGGGAATTGAATATCCGGCACATCAAAGCAGGTAAGAATCTTTACGACTCCCGGTACCTTCTCCGCCTCACTGGTATCAATGCTCTTTACCAAAACCATTTCCGATGGTGGAATGGTAAACCTTACCGTGCAAAAAATATTCTTCGGCTCTAAGTCCGCAGTATACTTTGCTTCGCCTGTGACTTTTTCCATAGGCATCAACACGAATTTTATCTTTCCTACTGCACGCATGGAAACCCTCCTGACTGTTTGCAAATGCATCCATTGGTTACGAAAAATACAAGGCCTTCTTCCTCCGGAATGGCTTTGTCTAGTATAAAATTCCCCCATTTCTGGAGTCTATTCACAGTTTTTAGCAAGCTTTTTGGTGCTTCTGTCATAGATTTAACAAAAATATTTTTTAGATAATCTAAATTTTTGTACTGACTGGCAAAAAAATCCGTTTCCGTTACAGCTTATCCTTGCATCTTCCTACAACCTTGATATTACTGGATTTTTGCCAAAAAGCCATTTTAATATTTCCAAGGTTTTTCCTTTATTTTTAGAAATTTCCGTAACTTGTCTAATTTTTGGCGCATTGTCAAAATATAGACAAGCACTTTACAGGGTGTTACAATACAGTCCAGATTCTTGTTATAGATTTTTATCTTTTTGAAAAACAGGAAAGATTTCTATGAAAAATCACAAAAGGGATAGCTACATTTTCAAGGAAGAAAGCTCTACAGTCCGACATCGGAAAATGCTGCTTGAGGAGCAAATCAGGAAGCTCCTTAGGCACAAACCATTGAAAATATCTATTCCCGGTGATATTTCAGGAATCTTTTTCTTTTTCAAACAAATGAAGGAGGAAAAAAATGAGTCAAGAAAAAGTCAGTAGCATGCATGGAGAAGCATTTACAAGCTAGACGGAAGAGTGCCCATCGGAAAGGCCATCCCCTTCGGCTTACAGCATGTCTTAGCCATGTTCGTATCAACCTGGCCCCCTATTACTATTATCGCAGGAGCCGCACAGCCCGCCCTTACCCAGCAGGGAAATCGCCATGCTCTTACAAAACGCGATGTTTTGCCGCAGGGTATCGCCACCTTTATCCAGCTGTATCCGGTCTGGAAGGTTGGTGCCAAGCTTCCTATCGTAATGGGTGTAAGCTTTACCTTCGTGACCATCCTGTCCACCATTGCCGCAAACTTCGGTTACCCTACCGTCATCGGTGCGGTCATCGTGAGGCGGTTGCTTTGAAGGTGTTTTAGGACTTTTGGCAAAGTATTGGAAGAGAATCATTACTCCCCATCGTTGCCGCAACCGTTGTAACCGCCATCGGCTTCTCCCTTTTACCGTAGGCGCACGTTCCTTCGGCGGAGGCTACGGAGATGACTTCAGTTCCAAAGAGAACTTAATCATTGCCACCGTAACTGCCTTACCGCATCGGCTGGAGCATTTTTTCGTAAAGGGCTATATGAAGCAACTTTCTGTTTTTGGCCGGCTTAATCGTGGGATATATTCTTTCCATATTTATGGGCAAGGTGGATTTAAGCCTGATTTTCTCTGACGGCTTTGTGTCTTTACCAAGACTCTTCCCTTTACCCCCAGTTTAATATCGGAGCCATCCTTTCCGTTTGTATCATCTTCCTGGTTTCCGCAGCAGAGACCATCGGAGATACCACAGCCATGGTGGCTTCCGGACTAAACAGAGAAATTACAGAAAAGGAAATTTCCGGCTCTCTGGCTTGCGACGGATTCGGATCCAGCATTTCCGGACTTTTCGGATGTGCTCCCGTAACCTCCTTCTCTCAGAACGTAGGTCTTATCGCTATGACCAAGGTAGTAAACCGCTTCACCATTGCCACCGGTGCGGCAGCAATGCTGTTGGCAGGGACTTCTGCCCCCTGTAGGACATTTCTTTTGCTTCCCTTCCCCAGAGCGTTTTTGAGGGGATGCACCATCATGATGTTCGGAAGCATCGTAGTCTCCGGAATGCAGATGATTGCTTCCTGCGGCTTTACCCAGAGAAATATCGTCATCGCTTCTCTTTCCTTGGCAGTAGGTATCGGATTTACCTCCAGCACGGAGAGCAGCATCTGGCACATCTTCCCCTCCATCGTACAGACCGTATTCGGGGAAAAATGTCGTAGCAGTAGTCTTTGTTGTTGCTTTAATTTTAGTGCAATTTTGCCGCAAAACATGGAGGTGTCAAAAGCTTACCGAGTCTGTGAAGAAGCGAAATAATTTTACATAAAAGAAACGCTGAAGTAGTGATTTATCGCACTTTTTCAACAATATAGCCTGTAACAGGGGCACGCTCCCGCTAACTTTCGCCTCGCAGGGGTTCTAAGCTTTTTATAGTACAAAAGCCAAGAACCCGCGGGCTCAGAGTGTCCCTTATTACAGGCTATATTTCGAAAAAGCAAAAAGTGCTCTAGACTTCGAGCGCTACTTCAGCGTTTCTTTTTTTATATTTTTCTTTCTCTTGTTTTGAAAAATTATTGCTCCAAAGCTTTTAGCCTGTTACGTCAAAGAATAATTTCTCCGGTTCTTTTTTCATAGGGACTTACCGTATAGAAGTACTTCAGTTTAGACTGTACTTTGTCGTTCTTCTCCGGCATGAATACCAGCTTTTTCTTCGTTACTGCCGCTCAGCTTTTTCACCGGATAACGCTTCATTGCCTGTAAGTTATCATCCGGCTCGGTGAGATATAATGCGGTTAATTCTCCGTAGATATCCCACTCTGCACCGTAAACTACGGCAATCTGATTTCCGCTTGTACTAAAGCCGCTATGCTCCAGTAGCAGAACCTCTCCCTTTTGTAAATATTCCAAAACCGTCTCGGAAAAGTCGGAAGGATTGACTTTCTTCTCATTAAAGAGAGCTTCATATTTTAAGTTCTGGGAAGGGTACTGTTTCTTGCTTCTCTCTTCCCAGGTTGGAAGCGGAAGCTGTTGCTTCTGAACGAGACAGGGTGGAAGCACTGGCTCTTTGGCTTTGACCGGCTTCCTGCATCTTTGGATACAGGGCATAAGCACTGGCTCCTGTAGGAGTAACGGCCTCGCTATAAAGCTCATCCAGACTATGAAGTTTTTCCAAAGATTTTTGCCTTAAAGCTTCCGCTTTGAGGGCTTGTTCCCTTCAATTCCTCTACATCCTCACGTCTTTGTAAAAGAGCATGCCGTAAAGCATCTCGCTCTGCTGCATAGTAGCTTAATCTGGAAATATGGTTTCTCTTCTCCTGCCATATACTCTTTCCGCCACATTCGCTGTATCATAAAATCCGGAAGAAGCGGTATGGGAATGCTTTCAAAAGGCGTAAGTATTCTTTTGCAATAACCAGATTCTCATCTTTTCTGGAGCTTCCTGCATGTAAATCGACACCCTTGGCAAATAAAGCGAATCTGCTTTCTCCCTTCCTATTAATCTCTTGAAGGCGATCGGGCTCTGCTAAGCCATTTTTGAATCTCTCCTTTGTCTTTCGAGAGCCTCATCTCTCTTAGCCTGCTGCTGTCTTAAAAGCTCAGCATTTTTCGCGGTCTCTCCGCTCTTTTTCTTCTCTGGCAGCCTGTTTTTCTTTGCTCTATTATCTGCCGATCCGAGCGTTCTTTTTCTTCCCTTCTTAACTGTTCCTGTCTATAACGCTCCTCCTGTCCTATTTTTCCTAAGCAACTCGTTTTGCTCATGGAAGCTATACAACTCTTCCTTTGTTGCAAAGGGATTCTTGGTAGAGGGGTTATAGCTGATCTGCCAAGCACTACTGCTTGAACCGGAGGAACTGCTGCTTGAACCGGAGGAACTTCCGCCTCCTGAAGAACTTCCCCCGCCACCGGAAAAGCTTCCGCCACCACCACCGGAGCTGGAACCGCCACCTCCGCCGCCGGAGCCTCCTGCACTCTTAACCACGCCGGAGAACTTCACCGCACCTGCATTGTCCTCTGCAGCCTGGGACTGGGCAGCTCCTGTAGCCTCAGGCTTTACCTGCGCCACAAGACTTACGATTTCCTCCAGGCTCTTGCCTTCTTTTCTGGCCTGCTCCGCTACCGCTTCCTTTTCTTTCGTGCTCTGTACGCCCTTGGAAAGATCGAACAAAGGCTCGCCCTTCTCATTGGCGCACTTTCCGCCCTCCTGTACAAAGAAGCCGTCCGGTGTCTTTTCATTGTGATACATTCTTCCGGAATCTCCGGCAAAATAATAACAGTAGCCATCAACCCACTGCCAACCTGTTGCCATCTTTCCTAAAGAATCCGCCTTGGTGTCCAGGAAGAACCATTTTCCGTCCTTCTCCATCCATCCACTTTTTAAATTCTTGCTCTGGGGATGCACAAAGTACCACTGTCCCTTGCTTTCCACCCAGCCGGTCTTCTCCTGACCGTTTCCGTCCCACGTACTTCCAGTTGTTTCCATCCTGTTGCCATCTTCCTTCAGAAGCCGCAGTACCCTGTCCCTCCGCGAAAGCCTGTCCGCTGAACAAACCAAGCAGAATGGCTGTAGCCAAGGGGAACAGTACTCTGTCTATTCCTTGTTTCTTCATTTTGCCTCCATTCCGGAAAAAGAAGGACCTCCTGACCGACTTTCTCTATCCCTAAGGGGTAATCCGGGCCCTGCAATATGCTGCAAAGCCTTTAGCCAACGTAACCGTTTTTAACTACTCCCTTAAATACTCTATACTTCTAAAAAGGTCGAGGCCAATGTTTCCATAAAGCTCTTGTCTTTACAAGAGGAAAATGCTTTGTCTTAAACCGCAAAAGCCGGAAAATGCGTAACATTCCTCGACGGAAGACTCTCCTTCGTCTCTAAATCCGAAATCCCTGGAAGAATCCGTCTTTATTATAATCGGCAAGGGTTTTTGACAAGATAAGTGTTTGATTTAATTTTTATTTTCTGATGTTTCCGATTTGCATTTTCTTCATCCCTATTTAAAATATCGAAAAAGATTTTTCCGAAGAAAAGGAGGCAAAATGAATACTGATATCCTGCAATTCCAGTCCGATTACCAAGAATCTTGCCACGAAAATATCTTAAAACGTCTGACGGAAGAATATAGAAAGCCCTATCCCGGCTACGGAAGCGACAGCATTTGCGAAGCTGCCAAAGAAAAAATCCGTAAGGCCTGTCAATGCCCCGGCGCTCAGGTGGAATTTCTGGTGGGCGGAACCCCAGACCAATGCTACGGTGATTGACTCCTTCCTCCCTTCCTACCAAGGTATACTTTGTGCGGACAGCGGACATATCGCGGTGCACGAAGCAGGAGCCATTGAGCTGACTAGACACAAGGTGCTCCCCCTAAAGGGAAAAGACGGAAAGCTCTGCCCAAAGCACTGGAAGCTTTTCTTTCCGACTTTCCTGGATGATCAAAAGCCCACACCGTCCAGCCCGGCATGGTTTACCTGTCTCCAGCCCACGGAATACGGCAGTCTGTACAGCAAGGCCGAGCTTACTGCCATTTCGAGCTTTGTAAAAAGCATCAGCTGCTGCTTTTTCGTAGACGGTGCCCGGCTGGCCTACGCCCTTGCTGCCCCGGAAAATGACCTCTGCCTTCCGGACCTGGCCAAGCTCTGCGACGTCTTCTATATCGGGGCACCAAGTGTGGCGCCATGTTCGGGAAGCGGTAGTCATTCCGGATGCCGGTAGACTTCCTCATTTTTTCACCTCCATCAAACAGCACGGCGCCCTCCTTGCCAAGGGTTGGCTTCTGGGCCTGCAATTTGATGAGCTCTTTAAGGATGAGCTTTACCTCCATATCGGCGAAAAAGGCAAAATGCCTACGCCCGAGAAATCAAAGGCAGCCTTAAAGGATGCCGGGCTCCCCCTCTTTGGAGACTATCCCACCAATCAGGTCTTCTTTGTCATTTCCCATGAAAAATGGAACAATTAAAAAGCAGGCGCAATACGCCTACATGGAACGCTACGATGAAAAACTCCAGCGTGATTCGTTTTTGTACCAGCTGGTCCACAAGAGAAGCGGATGTGAAGAAATGCTGTGAGATCGTTAGGGGGCTGTAAAATTTCTAACAATATGGGTCTGAAATTGGGGCTCAGACTCCCCATATTCAGACCTTTATTGCCGAAAAATATCAACGATTATCACCCGCGACGTCCAAATCTTATTTTTCCTAAAAGCCTCTAACCATTCTTTTTCTTTAAATCCCACCAAAACCTTATCTCCATAAAGGAATATTGGTCTCTTTACCAGCATACCGTCTGTTGCCAGTAATGCCTCCTGCTCTTCCTCGGACATATTGGGGAGCTTGTCCTTTAATTCCATAGACTTATATAACTGTCCGCTGGTGTTAAAGAAGCGCTTTAAGGGAAGGCCGGAACGTTCCTTCATCTCATGGATTTCCTGGCGCTTGGATTTTGCTCCTTAATCGGGCGCTTTTCAAAAGAAACATTGTGAGACTTTTAAAAATCCTCCGCCTTTTTGCAGGTACTGCAACGGTCATAGCAAATAAATGTATTCATGGGTTTTTCCTTTCTTTTCTGAGGCTTCTACTAAGCCGTTTCTTTCTTTTAATAAAGATATCTATATCTTCAAAGGCATTTTCAAACGCTCCACATGATAGATTTCGTATAAATCATAAATCAGTTTTGTCAAGTCTGCCTCATCCCATAACTTTAGAATATCACTTGCTTTTTGCTTTTTGAAATCTGCATATCTTTCCAAAGATAAATAAAAACTCTCCTTCTTTACTCATTTTCTTCACCTCTGATATATTGCGAGTTACGAGGATTCCTGTAATCATTTCACTTTCCCACATTTCAAATACAATTTGCGGACTGAAGGTGTATACCTCTGTCAATGGATCCAGTAGCATCTGATAGGTTTCCGAGAACAAAAAGGAACGAATGGCTTTCATGTCCTCCATCCCGTACTTCATTTTTATCAAAGAAATCACCTGACGATCAAAGAAATCCCTTTGTCTGGCACTGATCTCTCTGTCACAACTGCTCACTCCCTTCAAAACGTAGAACCCACTTTCTATCCTATTCCTTTATTTATAGCAAAAAGGAAGGGAATGAACATCCCTTCCTTCACTTTTATAAAGTTCCGGATAGTCTCTTTTACAAAAAAACTTCCGGTCCCTATTCTTTATTTCCGAAAAATCTTTTTACCCTGCTCTTTTAAAAAGCTTTCCCAGGTACTCAGCCAAATGCTCATGGGCGTAGATATTGGCATTCTTCTCGCAGTGGGATTATAGTTTGTGTTGGTATTTACGTCATAAACATAAATCTCTCCGCGTTCCGACTGTACCCACTCAATCGCCGCAACATCAATGCCGCTGTGCTGTAAAAATTTTTGTGTAGGCCTCGCTCTTTCCTTCTCAAGGGTTCAGTGATTTGGAACTTTTTCGGAGCTTTCCAGCTCTTCCTTCTTCTTTTCCGATCGGCAACCGTCTGCCGGGCAGAGCTGGAAGCCGTCGGAGGAATCAATGGATACGGTGTATAAGAACTTCTGTCCGATAAACTCGGAACGGCGAATTCTGCCGTCTGCCGGCTTAATATACTCCTGCAAAAGGGTGATGCCGTCTACGGAAGGTTCAAAGGCCGGGCTGTTGACATAGGCCTCCAACTCCCCTTCATTTTGGAAAAAGCTGTACCCCAAGCCCTTTCCTGCACGGTTATGCTTGGTAATCAGGGGTAGATATTTAGCTGTCTTGCGCCTTCCAGAATCTGATCCTGTCCTAAAACCGCCACGGTTTTGGGGTGGGAGAATGCCATTTTCCTCTAAGGCAAGATACTGCTTTTACCTCACTGATTTCCAGATTAATGGCTCTAAACCGTTTACCACCTTACGGCCATGTCTTGTGAGCCAGGAAAGCACCTGCTCGGTGTATTCCGGCGCATAACGGTGTCCTCTGGTGTGAGAAGAGGCAGACATACGGTTGTAGAACACGCCCTCAGGAGGAGTCTCCTGTAAATTCAGGATTCCCTTAGATAAATCCCATAGTTCATAGGGAATCTTCTTTTCTTCCAGCCACTTTACCAAATGCTGGGTCCACTCCAGATTTTTCATGGATTACTATACCTTTTTCTCTGCCATAATATTTCCTTTCCTTAGCTTGCATTGGCAACAAATTCCTTGCCTGCTACATTCTCCACCTTTGCCAGTTTTTCTACTTTTTCCACATTCGCTTTTTTACTATCCAATACAGCCACTGCCAAAGCCTGTCCTACCACATTCAAGGCGGTTCTTCCTGCATTTGCAAAGAAGTCCACGGAGAGAATCAAGGCTACACCTTCCACCGGAAGTCCCAGCTGGGGAGCTGCCGCCAGTAAAACCACAATGGCTCCGGAAGGAATGGTTGCCGCGGTCTTTCCGATTAAACTTAAAAGGAGAACCGTAAACAGTAAGGCCTGAGGGTGAAAGTAATGCCGTAAGCATTTGCCAAAGAGACAGTTGCCAAGGCAAAATACACTGCCGCTCCCTCCAGATTAAAGGAGTAACCGAGAGGTACCACGAAATCCGTAACCGCCTCGTCATAACCTTCCTTCTTCAAACGCTTCAAAAGTGGGGTAAAACCACGCTGGAGCCTCCAGACACGAAGGCCAGAGTCACCAAATCTCCGATACTCTTGAAAAAGCTTTACATAGTTTACCTTATATAGAATAGCAATTACAGGAAGATTACAAGTGCCAAAACGCCATAGCCAAGGTACATTCCCAGAACAAACTGTCCAAGTCCCAAAAGCTTGTCCACTCCGGTCGTTGCCACGTCCTTGGCAATAAAGCCGAAGACACCCACAGGAGAGAGTAAACATCACTGCGTCTAAAATCTTGTAAATGGCGGCAATCCAAATCTTTGTGCCGGAAAGGAAGGCCTCTCTTCTCCTGCTCCAGCTGACCTACGCCATAGCCTAAGAAAATGGCAAAAATCAGAATCGGAAGTAATGCGCCGTCGGTAAGTGCCTTGAAAAAGATTGGAAGGAATGAAGTTTAAGAAAAACTCATCAATCTTTTACCCCGGTGGCGATTCCTTCCAAGCTGGCACCTTCCTGTCCGATATTTACTCCTGACCAAAGCCTAAGTAATAGGAAGCAAAGACAAAAGGGCGGTAATTCCTGTAGTTACGGCAAAGAAATACAGGAAGGTCTTTCCCAGGAGCTTCTGAAAATGATTCTTTTCCCCAACACCTCTGCCACAGCCACCACCACAAGGGGAAGCACCAGAGGAATAATCAGCATACTAATAAGCCGGATAAAAGCCTGTCCCAGAAACTGGTAAAAGCTTGCAAATTGGGGAAGGAAAAATCCTGCTGCCCCTCCTAAAAACAATGCTATCAATAATTGTAAGCCCAAGGCTATTTTTCTTCTTTACGTTACCCATAATTCTCTTCTCCTTCTTCTCCCATAAAAGCTTTTTACCACTAAAAGCTTCTTTCTACTTTCTATACTTACTATTTCTGCCCTGCTATATATTCCTATAAACCTACTGAATAACTAGGACTTCTGTACTATAGCACAAAAGATTTTTCCTCCTCAAATTTTTATTTTAAATGCTCAGTTATAAATCTTGTCTATACCGGATTTTTACAATTTTCTTCAAGTTTTTGCATTCTATGTGCTATTTTTAGTGAAATTTTTGCTATAATCTAGGTAGTTATGCCAAACACATTATTCTTTGGAGCAAGGAAGCAGGAGCTCCCTTCTCCTCTATAGAAAGGAGACACAAATGGATCAAGGCAAGTTAGAGCGGATTTTTAAAGAAGATGGAGGAGCGGAATCTTTCTCAGATGATTATTACCGACCCACCCGCCATTTTCTATTTAACCGGAAAAGTGGATTCATCCCGGCGAAAGAATGTTGGCATTGTATATCAACACAAAGGGTGACAAGCATCTGTTCGTAAACCGTATGCTTCCCCAGGAGAGAGACTTAGGTGTTGAAATCACTTATTTTGACGATACGGAAGATCCTGTAGCAATTCTTTCCGAGTTCATCGAAAAGGATAAGCCTCATGGGTATCGACAAGACCTGGCCGGCACGTTTCCTCCTTCGTTTGCAGGAGTTAAAGGCGAGGTTCCTCCTTTGTAAACGGTTTCCGTAATCGTGGATAAGGTTCGCCAGATTAAGGACAAGCATGAGCAGGAGCTGATGATTCAGTCCTCCTTGGTAAATGATAAAGTTATGGAAGAGTTGGTGCCTTATGTGGTAAAGGGCTTAACAGAGAAGGAATTAAATGCCGTAACCAGAGACCTGTACAAGAAGCACGGCTGTTCCGGCGTTTCCTTTGATCCCATTACCGCTTACGGACACGGTGCCGCAGATCCTCACCACGTTACCGACGATACCAAGGGAAAGAAGGGAGATTGCGTTATTCTGGATATCGGCGGTGTCTTAAATGACTATATCTCCGACATGAGCCAGAACCGTCTTCATTGGAGAAGTCAGCGAAAGACATAAGGAGATTTATCAGATTGTCCGTGATGCGAACCTTCGGGGAATCGCCATGGCAAAGCCCGGCAACAGAATGTGCGATGTGGATTTGGCTTGCCGAAACTATATCGAGGAGAAGGGCTATGGTAAGTACTTCACCCATAGAACCGGACATTCCGCAGGTATCGAGGATCATGAGGTGGGAGACGTTTCCTCCGTTAATGAAGAGATTATCGAGGTTGGACAGTGCTTCTCTGTAGAACCCGGTATCTACATTCCTGAGGAAAATATCGGCGTACGTGTAGAAGACCTGGTAATCATCACCGAGGACGGATGCCATGTATTGAACCACTATACCAAGGATCTTTTGATTGTAAAGGAAGACGGAAGTATCGTTAAGGGAGAATAAAGAGCTTTTCTCTTATCGAATTCGATGTTTTCTCATTAGAAGATTTGTAAACTCCCCAAAAGGATTGTAATTCTCCCTTGGGGGAGTTTTAGTATTAAGCGGCTTCCGCTTCATAGTATTTCCCGTTAAATAATTAACATCTCTTGGAAAAATATGGTATGATAAAAAGAAATATAATTTAAGAAAAACCAGCGGCTCAGCCGGTGGAAACGGAGGACATTATGGCAAAGATTCAAGAAGGACGCATGCCTTATTTAGGCTATGAAACGTATTATCGTATTGTTGGAGAGAATAAGGGCAATAAAAAGCCTCTTCTTCTGCTCCACGGGGACAGTTCCACCCACAACTATTTCGAGGTTTTTGATGACCTTGCTGATAAGGACGGACGTCAGCTGATTATGTATGACCAGCTGGGCTGTGGGAAACTCTTACCTGGACGGACATCCGGAGCTTTTGGACTAAGGAGACCTGGCTTAACGAATTAATCGCCCTGAGAAAGCATTTAGGGATTGGATGAAGTACATATCTTAGGACAGTCCTGGGGCGGTATGCTGGCGATCATTTATGAATGTGAATGTAAGCCCGAGGGAGTTGCCAGCTATATTCTTTCCAGTACCCTTCCCTACAATGCCATCTGGGAAAGTGAGCAGAAAAGAAGAGTGGGCTATCTTCCCAAGGAGATGCAGGAGGCTATCGCCAAGGCGGAGAAGACCGGAAACTAGAGTGATCCGGACTATGATGTTGCCATTACGGAGTTTATGACCAGATATTGTGCCGGTCCCTTTGGTCCGGATGCGGCGGAGTGCCTGACAAGAAAGAAAAAAGCAGGAACCGAAGCTTATGTTGCAGGCTGGGGTCCAAATGAATTTACTCCCACCGGCTCTCTTCGGGATTATAATTACATGGATCAGTTGAAGGATTTTTCCAAACCCACTCTGATTTGTAGTGGTGGTGAAGACCTTTGCTCTCCCTATATTGCGAAGACCATGTTTGATGCTATCCCCAATGCCAAGTGGGAGCTTTTTCGTTATTCTCGGCATCATGTGCTTTGTAGATGAAGAGAGCTTTACAAGAAGGTATTGATGGAGTGGCTGAATCAAAACGACTAAGGCAAAGAAAGGCTGTAAAAATCAAAAATTTTCTAAGCAATATAGGAAGGGAATGGGAGGGCTTTTAGCCCTCCCATTCTTAAATGCTTTTATCCATTAATTCTTTTTCTATGCTTCTTCTGTCTGATCGTTGGTAATCAAGCTGTTCAGCTTCTTATCCATAATCCACAGAACTGCTGCAAGAACAATCAAGAGAATTGCAATACCGAAGCTTGCTGTTGCAAATGGCATCTTGGAAATAATGTTATACAAGGTTCCGTAGGAAAGTCCTGCGATAAAGATGGCAAAGGTCCATACCGCCATCATTTTGGAGAGGAGCTTTCCGGGGAGCAAACTTGAAATAAAGGAATTTCCTAATGGAGAGAAGGTCATCTCGCCAAGAGATAAGCAGAATCCGAATACTACAACCCAAAGTAAGCTTGCAGGTCTTCCGGCTCTGGTAATCTCTGCCAATGCGGAAACTACGAAAGCCAGGCCTAAAAATTCCCATACCTAATGCAGTATGCTTAAAGATACTGAGTCCACCGCCGGCACGCTTTGCGTCTCTAGCCCAAAGGAGTCCTAAAACAGGTCCTAACAGAATACAAAGAAGTCCATTCTCGGAGTCAAAGAAGGATGTGGGAATCGTGAATCCGAAAAGCTTCCAGTTCATGTTAATGAATTCCTTGGCATCATTCATTGCTCCCCAGTGATCATAAACCGGAAGATATGCCAAATACCAGAAAATCCAGAAGATGGAGGAGAAGAGGGAAACGGCGATAATAGCCAGAACTCTTTGCTTCTCAATCTGTGTAAGAGGTCTGCTTGGCTCAGCTGTCTTAATGGTCTCTTTGGGATGCAGCTGCTTCTGCACTATCCTTAAAGGGCTTAGCTCCTGCTTCTCCCAAGGGTCCCCAACCTAAGAAGAACATAACAGCATTTACCAACATAACGATGGAGCAAACCAGGAAGCAGATTCTATAGCCTCTTGCTCCTGCAATCAGTCCCACACTGGTGGTTCCGATGAAGGAACCCTAAGTTTACCATGGAATACTGAGTGGAGAAGGCCATATCCAAATCCTGGATCGGAGAATAACTTTCTCCGGTGATGGAGTTGGTCTGGGGCTTTCAAAGAGTCCGGTTCCGATAGAAGCTAATGCAATCATGATAGCAACATCAGTGAGACTGGAAGATCTAAAAGCCGAAGAAGTATCCTACGCTGATCGAAAACCATACCGATAGGAACCAGATACTTAGCGCCCACAAAAATAATCGGATATATAGGAACCGAACAAAGGCGCTAAATAGGTGAATGCTACGAAGAAAGATTGGTAAGTAGCACCATTTTCCTTCGCTACTCCTAAACCGCCGTTGGCCACACTGGCGATTAAAAACTGTACGATGAGCCACTTTACGGAGTAAAAGCTAAAAGCGCTCAGAGTGAAGGCAAAGTTACAAATCCAGAACCCTAGCCCTCCCTTTTCTTTTACTGTGCTGTCCATAAACACTCCTCTCCTTAGGTTTAACCCTTATCCTCGCCTCTTCTCCTTATGCCACTCTTTCTTCGGGGAAAGAAAGAATTTTTAGGGGAAAATGTAGGCAGGCAAAAATAAATTCTTAAGGGGAATTATAGCACTTGTACGCTTTTTCTTCAATATTCTGTAAATATTTATACATTTTGTCTTTTAAATGAAATTATCTATTTTAAGGGACTGTTTAAGCTATTCGTCAAGCTACCTTTGCATCTTTTTCAAACTCTCTATTCATCAGCTTATCCCTTAATCTTCCTTCAGCTGGAATTTTTCCATCAGCTCATTTAAGGTATGAGCCTGTCCGGTAAGCTCTTCGGAAGCCGCGGCACTTTCTTCCGCTGTTGCGGAGTTATTCTGTACCACGGAAGAAATCTGGTCGATTCCCACACTTACCTGCTTTACGCCCTTGGCCTGTTCATCCGATGCCAGGGAAATGTTTGTAATCATACTGTTGATTTTTCTTACTCTGTTCAGAAAACCACCACCAAAGACTGGGCAGTTTCCTCGGAAAGCTTTGCACCCTTACCGATGGCATCGATAGCCTCTTCGATTAAACTGCTGGTATTCTGGGCTGCCTTGGCAGATTTTTGAGCCAGGTTTCCCTACCTCATCTGCCACAACCGCAAAGCCCTTTCCTGCCGCTCCGGCACGGGCTGCTTCTATAGAAGCATTTAGGGAGAGGATATTGGTTTGGAAAAGCAATATCGTCAATGGTCTTGATGATCTTATTGATTTCCTGAGATTTCTCCGTAATATCCTGCATGGCTCTGGACATCTCATCCATCTTATTGGTGCTGACATTTTACAGCCTTCTCCGCATCATTGCTTAATTTTGCCACTTCCTCGGTAATCTTTACCGTACTGTCAATCTTGTGGGAAATATCATCCATGGTAGCAGAGAGTTCTTCGATGGAAGAAGCCTGTTCCGTAGACCCTTCAGAAAGAGACTGGGCGGCATTACTTACCTGATCCGCGCCTTCCTGTACCTGCTCTGCGGAATTTCTGATTTCCTTCATAGTATTGGACAGGTCTCCTGAATATCTCTAAGAGACTGTAGGAGAGGGTGCATAGGCACCGGCATAATACTCCCTGATCCTCCATATCCTCCCGATAATTTCCTTTGGACAGCTCACTGAGTTTATCCTGCAAAGTCGGAAATAATGCTCCCGGATTCTCTGCATGATTTCTCTCATGCTTTCTGCCAGCTCTCCGATTTCGTCTTTCTTATTGTACTGAATGTCTACATCGAAATTTCCCTTTGGCCACTTCCACTCCGGAAGAAGAAATTTTTCTTTAAAGAGCCCAATGAGGGACTGAATCAGGAAATGGGTAAGACAAACCAAAATCAATACCCCCAATAAATTGGTCAACACAGCAGTCTTTACCAAAGTCATCAGAGTAGCATTATATTCTGCTTCAGAAAGGCTGACACTTACCCACCAGTCTGTATCTCCTACTTCTAGCGGAGCAAGAAAGCGCTTTTACCTTCCATTATCCAAGCTATCAGTAACCACATTAAAATGATTTTCCCCTCTGCCTTCATGCTTTCCAGAGTATTGTATACATCCTCCGGTAATGTATCCTTTACGGGTTTTGCAACGGCGTCCGCATCCATAGAATAAGCAACATTGCCATCATGGTCGGTCAACTCAACTGCCAAAGATGGAAAACGTTCGTCCGATTGCTGCAGAAGTCCGAAAAACATCCATTTTCATATCCACAAGAACATAGCCCTTAAATTCCTCTTTAATCACAATAGGAACCATAATGGAAAAAACCCAGTCCTTGGTATAGGCATCCTGATAAATGCTGCTAACACTAAGCTTTTGTGTTTCTTTTTAAATGCTTAAAACTCCTCTTCTTCCTGATAGCCTGCGGAATAGGTCTGCACAGTACGAGTCTTGGCATTTTCCTTGCTAAGATAGAGGGAATAGTCATCCACGCCGGGAATAAAGGCTCCCTTGTCAAAATAGACTCCTACGCCAAATATACTGTCATCACTGTTGACCGCCGCGTAAAGAGAGTCCAACATAGCAGACTCCGCATTATAAAGATTTGCCGGAATGGCAACATTTCTTACCCGTGACTGGAAGGTAGTCGGTCCCATCACCTTGGTGGCAACGGCATTTCCATTCCCATCCACAATATTCCAGATATTGGCGGGCGCTGCCCCTACCTCTTCCTGGGTTTCATAAGCCGACATAATGCCCTCTCGGATGGTTTCCGCAACCACCTGATTCTGGTAAAGAATATTTTCAATATCATTGATGGCCATATGGGTTTTATCTACCATATTGCTGTCAACGGTCTTTTCCATACTGCTCTTACTAATATTAATTAGAATAGAGCCTGTTCCGATAAGCGCAATCGCTGAGCAAAGGCCGATTAAAATCGACATTTTGCTGCTTAAACGCAAGCTTTGGAACAAGCCTCCCTTCTTCGCTTTCGGCTCTTTTTTCTTTTGTTCCACTCCTTTTTTTCATTTTCTCTTCTCCTTAAGTGCTAAAAACACAGCTGTTCATCTGCTGACTCCCTAAGTTTTTCGTCCCAAAAGAAGAAAAGAATAATACTTATAGGAAAAATATTATACAGATCAAATTGAACTATAAATTTAATTTTTAAAAAATGCACAGTTCCTCTCATAAAATAAGGTCACGGTATGGCTTTTATTCGTACTACCATTAAAAATGGAAGGGCTAAGCAGGAAAAAGAACTATTGTTTAAAAATCTCCATAAAAAAGCGGTGATAGAAATTTCCCCGGCATAAACCGGTTTTCTTTTCACCGCTTCTTTTCTTAGATAGTCTAAAAACTATTCTACTCTCTTCGAAATCTTCCTTAGGAAAGAGGAATGGTACTTCAGTTCATATCCCTCTGACTCAATCCGAATTTCCTGCTTCTTGTCCGCATTTGCTAGTGGGAACAGAGAAAAGAAGAATATCTTCAAATGCTTTTTGCATTTGTAGAATCATCCAAGATATATTTTTGCCCCTCATGTTCAAAAAGCTCAGGGTGGAAGGATCCCATACGTGTATAAGTCTGACCGGCTACCACAAATGATTTGATTGCATTTAAATAGGAATATTTTTGATACTCTATCATCTCCCTTAAAAAGAAAGTTGATAATATTTCTTGCCGGCGTTCAATTTTTAATTCAAGTACCTCAGGCGCCTTAACTAACTTCTTCTCTTTTTGCACATAGCTCAGCTTAATATCCTTATATTCCTCCGGCTGTATTGTAATGCTATGACTTCCCATTTCTTTGGGTGGGTTTCCAATAGCAAAATAAAAAATCATTCCCTTTCGTCCATGACATAAAGCTGGGTGGCCCTATCTGACACAAATCCTGCAAGGTTTCGTGTTTACTTCATGATATTCTATATCATCTACAAAAAGCGTTTTCTAGATTTTTTGAGGCTTTTTCTGTTGCGCTTTAGTAAGATTTTTGAAATAGACACAAGCTTTCACCCTGATAAACTCCGGTTCGGACATCATCGTCAATTTTGAGTTTCTACCTCTCGAAAATCCTTAAGTCCGGCAATTCCATCCTCTAATTGCTGTTTTACTAACCTGACAAATATATTCCTTGCTTGCATACCCCTCAACCTGAATCTGAACCTTATTATCCCTGCTTCAAAGGCAGCTCTACTAATATTCAAAAGCATTAAATCTATATGATTTCTTTTTCTTCACCAATCAAGTCATGGCAAAAATATTTCCTGCCCGCATAAGATTTTTGGTTTCGGATTCCCCAGGCTATATTCCGTAGTCTTATTTCTCAGGATTTGTAACGAAAATCTTTGATGTCGTTTTGTAAGAACTGATTAATTTCGTCAAGATTACTATCTTTCTCAAAAAGCTAAAACAAAGCATTTTTTTATCAGAATCGTAAGCAATAGTAGATTTTGACGGCCAGGCCAAGCCTTCCTCTTTCTTATCTTCTTCTACGTTTTCGCCGGTCTCGGCGCCGGGATTCTCCTCTGTATTTCCACCAGTCTCTGTTCCCGGCTTCTCTTCTGTAGTTCCGCCGGGCTGAGTGGTATTCTCAGAATTTCCCGGAGTTCAGGTTCAACCGGTTTCTCTGCATTGTTTCCGCCATTCTCTGTTCCCGGCTTCTCTTCTGTAGTACCACCGGGCTGAGTTGTATTCTCGGAATTTCCCGGTGTTACGGTTTCACTCGGTTTTTCCGCATTGTTTCCACCATTCTCCGTTCCCGGCTTCTCTTCTGTAGTACCACCGGGCTGGGTTGTATTCTCGGAATTTCCCTGAGTGTTTCGGTTTCACTCGAGTTTTCTCTGCATTGTTTCCACCATTCTCCGTTCCGGCTTCTCTTCTGTAGTACCACCAGGGCTGAGTTGTATTCTCGGAATTTCCCGGTGTTTCAGTCTCGCCAGGTTTCTCTGTGATGTTTCCGCCATTCTCTGTTCCCGGTTTCTCTGTGGTGTTTCCACCATTCTCTGTTCCCGAGTTCTCTGTGGTTCCACCAGGCTGGGTTGTATTCTCAGAGTTCCCGGGTTACGGTTTCACCCGGTTTCTCTGCATTGTTTCCGCCATTCTCTGTTCCCGAGTTCTCTGTGGTTTCCACCGGGCTGAGTTTCGTATTCTCGGAAGTATTTGATTCTGCACCTGTAGCAGCATTTGATTCTGTACCAGTGGATGCACCGCTTGCTTCACTCGGCTGTAGTAGATTCACCAGCTGTTCCTGTAGTTCCTGCGGCACTTCCTCCGGTTGCTGTTTCTGTAGTGGTTCCGGTTGTAGCGGCTCCGGCTGTAGCGGTTCCTGCTCCTCCGGTGGTAGATGTAGTTGCTCCTCCTCCGGTGGATCCGCCACCTCCACCACCTCCGAAGCTTCCGCCTCCGGGTGCTGCAATGGCTCTACTTGCTCCAAGAACCTGTCCGGGAAGAGCACGGCTTGCTCCCGCTACCTGCTGGGAAGAAGCTGCGGAGGGAAGTCCCTTGCCTGCCTCATAGACAGCATCTCCATTTTCGCCGTGAAGCCACTGTCCACTCTGAGTTTACATAGTAACCGTCCGGAGTTCTTCCATTTACCACCAGCACACCGTAATTGTTGTCATCGGTAGGCATCAGATAGTAGCAATAGCCGTCAATCCACTGCCATCCGGTTAATAATCTACCCTGCTGTGCGCCGGATTCCGTGCTGAGGAAATACCATTTTCCATCCAGTTGTAACCAACCGGTCTTTAACTGTCCGTTTTCCGGATTCAGATAGTACCACTCCTGGTTATATACTACCCAGCCCTTTACAGACTGTCCTTCTGCATTCCGGAATACCCATGCATTGTTTTTCTACCTGCCAGCTTCCCGAAGTATTGCTCTTTACCTGTCTGGGCAAATGCAGAAAAAGCTCGGTGCAAAAGCATCATTGCCATTACTGTGGCAATGACTGTCGTCTTCAAACCGCGTCTAACCATTTCTTCTTAGTTCCTTTCAAAAGTCAACTTGCTGTCCCTCTGTCTAAAATTCATTCTCTCCCTCAAAATGAATATTGTGCGATTTTTAATAATATATCATAAAAAACTAAGCTAATTTTTCTCTTAAGTCTATTGTAGTTTTTTTAATAATGCTATTTATAAATTAAATAGTATGACTGCTTTTCTTTAAGTCCGAGATTTTCTACAGCATCAGTTAGGGCTGAAGACGGATTGTTTGCCCATATCGCTCCGGAATTTTCTCCAAAAAGCTCACAAAAAGAACTGTAAAAGAAATCAATGAAATTTTTCTAAGCAATATAGGTCTGAAAAATTTTCATTTTGATTTTTACAGTCCTTTTTAGATTGTTTACTTTTAAAACTAAGGCACTTTCCTCGGCGGATTCCGTCATTTCGTCAGATTCTTCTTCGCCTCACAGTAGGCTTCCATTTCCTCCGCCACAATCTTCGCCTGATGCACCGCTTCCACTACAGTTTTGGCACCGGTTACCACGTCTCCGGAAGCAAAGGTTCCTTCCTTCGTCGTATGCCCTTTTCATCCGTAAGCAGTAAGCCTAAATTGTTGGTATCCAAAATCTGTAGTGTTGGAAACAATATTGGCTCTGGGGTTCTGGCTGATGGCTACGATAATGCTGTCCGCCTTAAAGAATACTTCTTCCTCGGCTGCCCCTCTTCCTGCTTCTTCAGAATAATGCCCGTCGTCCGTAATTTCCACCGGGGAGTGATGAAGCAGAAATTCTACGCCATCCTCCTCCGCCTCGGCAATTTCCTTCTTGCTGGCGGTCATATTTTTCCATGCCCTTACGGTAAATGATGGTGGCTCTGGAGCCGCTTCTTTTTGCGGTTCTTGCAGCATCCATGGCTACATTTCCCGCACCGATGATAGCAACATTTTCTCCTAAATGATATGTCTCCGGAGACTTTAAGTAATCAATGGCAAAATGCACATTTCCAAAGCTTTCTCCCTTGATGCCCAGGGTTCTCAGGGTTCCATACGCCGGTACCGATAAAGGCCGCGGCATAACCGTCCTCAAAACAGCTTATCCAGAGAAAGCACCGGTCCAATCAGGATGTTGGGACGAATCTTTACCCCAAGATCCAGCAAATGCTTTTCCAAAAAGGTCAATGATATATTTCGGAAGACGATACTCCGGAATACCGTAACGAAGTACGCCGCCGATTCTGTTTCGGGACTCGAAAATCGTTACCTTATATCCTCTTCTTTGCATCAAAAGGGCAATAGTAATACCGGCAGGACCACCACCGATTACCGCGATACGGTCCTTGTTCTCTGCCCCCTTTTTCAAAATGGAGTTCTTCCAGATATTTTAAAGAGATTTCCTCCTCCATCTTATAGAAGGGAATAGGGAATCCCTTCACGCCGCGAATACAATTACCTCTCGCACTGCTTCTCATGCTCGCAAACCAAAGCACAGATGGCGGAAAGCGGGTTATTCTCAAAAAGAATTTCTCCCGCCTTTTTCAGTTCGCCTTGCTTATACAGCTCAATAACCTCCGGAATAGAGGTATTTACAGGACAATGCTTGAGCATCGTGGATTTTTACATAACAAACAACGGTTGGCTTCTTCCATTAAAAAATGCATTCTGACTCATCTTCTCTCCCTTAACCCTTACTCTAAAACCTTAGTCTAACTCTCTTTTCAGAAGAAAAAAATTCTACCACAGATTATTATCGACCATTGTTTATTTCTACATTCATAGTTCTAAAAATTTTTATAATTAAAAAGGAGCTGTAAAAAATCAAATTAAATAAAATTTTTTTCGCAATATAGGTCTGATGCGGGGTAGTCTGCCGTCGGTACTAGCGAAGCTAGCGAGCGTGCCCCATTTCAGACCTATTTTTAGAAATCTTTCGATTTTTTACATCTCCTTGACCGTCAGTAAATGTAGACTTTCGAAGAAAAGCTACTCCTTACTTCTTACTTCTTGGTAATCTTGGTTCCGGTCTTACCCTGTAATGCTTCTCTTGCCTTCTCCAAAAGGGTAATCATAGCTTCATTTCCCTTCTTAGCGGAAGCGAACTGGATAGCAGCCTGTACCTTTGGAAGCATGGATCCGGGAGCGAACTCGCCCTGGTCTGCATACTTCTGAGCCTCTTCTACGGAAAGGTCTGTTAACCACTCCTGATCCGGCTTACCATAACGGATAGCAACCTTCTCTACAGCAGTCAAGATAATCAGCATATCTGCTTCCAAACTCTCTGCCAAAAGGGCTGCAGCGAAGTCCTTATCGATAACCGCAGCGGCTCCGGCAAGGTGCTTTCCTTCAGAAACCACGGGAATTCCGCCACCACCGCAGCAAATTACCAGCTCTCCCGCATCGGACATAGCCTTAATTGCGGAAAGCTCTACAATCTCCTTTGGCTTTGGAGAAGCAACTACACGACGGTATCCCCGGCCTGCATCTTCCTTAATGTTCCAGCCTCTCTTCTGTGCCTCAGCCTCAGCCTCTTCCTTAGTCATGAAACGACCGATTGGCTTGGTAGGATTCTGGAAAGCAGGGTCATCCTTATCTACACGAACCTGAGTTACTACGGTTACTACTGGAGGTACCTTTCCTCCTCTGTTCAGGAATTCCTCTCTCAAGGCATTCTGGATATCATAACCGATGTACGCCCTGGCTCATAGCTACACATACAGAAAGAGGGAGTCGGATCTTCCTTTGTGCTCGGAAGCAAACTCTCCCATAGCATTGTTGATAACACCAACCTGAGGACCGTTTCCGTGAACAACTACTACTTCATTTCCGTCTTCTACAAGGTCAACGATAGCCTTTGCGGTTGTCTTTACGGCTACCATCTGCTCCGGCAAATTATTTCCCAGGGCATTTCCCCTAAGGCGATAACAATTTTCTTTCCCATAATTATTCTCCAATAAAAATTTTATACTCCTGAAACAGGAAAAAAATAGGCTTTTTCAAATCCTTTTTAAGGGAAGAATAGCGCCCCGAATAAATCGGGACGCTATATCATTCTCCCTCTAGCTGTTTATTCTTAACGAGTATCGCACGCGTAGTGTGCGATATCTCGTTTTGCTTCAAAGGTTCTATCTGTCTGCATGAATTATGCTTCAGATTTATATCTTGTCTGCACGAATTATGCTTCGAAGATTCTATCCTGTCCGCGCTTCTGTAACTCCTCTAATACCTTTGCTGGATCCTTGAACTTCTCAAGAAGGATCATAGCTGCGATAACGTATGGCTTGAAGGAAGCCTCCTTGTAAAGTGGGTCTCTGTAACGATCGAATACAGTTGCGTCAACCTCACCTTCCTTGCAGGATACGCCGGTGATATCAGCAGGTAAGCAGTGCATGTAGAGAGCCTTTCCGTCCTTGGTCAGCTTCATCATCTCTTCTGTACAAGCCCAATCCTTGTGCTGAGCGTTCTGTGCAAGAAGCTCCTTCTCAAGAGCCTTGATGCCCTCTGTGTCACCCTCACCGTAAAGGTTGGTTCTCTTCTCCATAGCTGCGAAATGGAGCCCAAGACTTTGGATATACGATATCAGCATCCTTGAATGCTTCCTTCATATCGTTGGTAACCTTGAAAGATCCGCCGGACTCCTTAGCATTCTTCTCAGCTACGTCTACAACGTCCTTCATTACATCATATCCTTCCGGATGAGCAAGAACTACTTCCATACCAAGTCTTGTGAAAAGACCGATTACACCCTGAGGTACGGAAAGTGGCTTTCCGTAAGAAGGAGAGTATGCCCAAGTCATAGCCAGCTTCTTACCCTTTAAGTTCTCGATTCCGCCCATCTCGTGGATTACGTGTAAAGCGTCAGCCATACACTGTGTCGGGTGGTCGATATCACACTGTAAGTTAACCAGAGTAGGTCTCTGCTCTAAAACGCCGTCCTTGTGTCCTGCCTCAACAGAATCAGCAACCTCGTGCATGTAAGCATTTCCCTTACCGATGTACATATCATCACGGATACCGATAACGTCAGCCATGAAAGAGATCATGTTAGCGGTCTCACGAACGGTCTCACCGTGAGCAACCTGAGACTTTCCTTCATCCAGAGTCCTGAACCTCTAATCCAAGAAGGTTACAAGCGGAAGCGAAGGAGAAACGAGTTCTTGTGGAATTATCACGGAATAAAGAAATTCCTAAACCGGAATCAAAAAAACCTTTAGTGGAGATGTTTCTCTCTTAAGTTTCTGAGTGCATCTGCAACATCCCATACTGCCTTTAACTCATCATCAGACTTTTTCCCATGTAAGGAAGAAATCGTTTAAGTACATCTTGTCAGTCTTAAGTCCCTTAATTTCCTTTACTAACTCTTCAAACTGCTGCTTCTTATCCATTTTAATCTCCTTTAAAAATGTGTTTATCCGATAAAGCCTCATGGCTTAATCTTTATTCTTATTTTGTACCCTCTACTCCGGACTTGCCGAAAAGTATAGTACCTGATTTGCACTTTAGACTCTAAAAGCTTAGTCACAGTAGTACTGTGGAAGAGCTGCGTAGAATGCCGCACAGGTTACCAAGTCCTTCTTCCATGTGATCTCGTTAGGTGCGTGAGCCTGAGCCTCAGCTCCGGGTCCGAATCCGATTACAGGGATTCCGTTTCTTCCCATGATGGAAACACCGTTTGTGGAGAAGGTCCACTTGTCAAGAAGAGGTCTTGGCTCTCTCTCTGCCACTGTATCTACTTCACCGATTCTCTTCTCACCGAAAAGATCCTTGTAAGCAGCAACGGAAGCCTTACATAACTTGTGATCCTCAGGAAGTACCCATGTTGGGAAGTAGCACTCGATTGGGTATACACATCCTGTGAAGGAAGGACGATCATAGTTGTACATAGAAACTACAACATCCTCACCGTACTTCTTTACTGCAGGAAGCTGTCTGATTTCCTCAAGGCAAGACTCCCAAGTCTCTCCGGCAGTCATTCTTCTATCCAAAGATACAGCACAGCTGTCAGCTACTGCACAACGAGAAGGAGATGTGAAGAAGATCTCGGAAGCGGTAACAGTTCCTCTTCCTAAGAAACGAGCCTCTTTCCACTGCTCATTGTACTTCGGATTTAACATCTTAACCAATCCGCGGATAGAAGTAGACTCTGCATCTCCGTTGTTGTTTAATGCACGAACATCGGAAAGGATGTCAGCCATCTTGTAGATTGCATTGTCTCCTCTTTCAGGAGCGGAACCGTGGCAGGAAACACCCTTCACGTCAATGCGGATCTCCATACGTCCTCTCTGTCCTCTGTATAATCCACCGTCAGTAGGCTCGGAAGATACAACGAACTCAGGACGAATCTTGTCTTCGTTGATGATGTACTGCCAGCAAAGACCGTCACAGTCCTCTTCCTGTACAGTTCCTACTACCATTACGCGGTACTTATCGTTCAGAAGTCCCATGTCCTTCATGATCTTTGCAGCATATACAGCAGAAACGGTTCCGCCGAGCTGGTCGGAAACACCTCTTCCACCGATCTTGGTGTCATCCTCGTATCCGTCGTATGGATCAAATGTCCAGTTTGATCTGTTTCCGATTCCTACGGTATCGATGTGTCCGTCGAAGCAGATCAGGGTCTTTCCGGATCCCATGAATCCCATTACGTTACCCTGTGGATCAACCTTAACCTCATCAAAGCCAACCTTCTCCATCTCATTCTTGATAGTCTCAACGTGCTTTGCTTCGTCAGCGGACTCTCCGGGATTCTTTACGATTGCTCTCAAGAAAGCACTCATGTCAGCCTTATAGCCTTCTGCTCTCTTCTTAATCTCTTCCAAAACTTCCTTATTTAACTGTCCCATACTAATATCCTCCTTAGTTATATATAAGCCTGTTATCCAGGGTGTTGCACAATTTGTTTCTTTGAAAATGAAGTTCTATCTTACTTCTCTTTTGCTTCCCAGATGATGTTCTTCCAACGCTCAGGGTCTGTATCTCCCTCGGTATTGAAGCAAAGCACCTTACTGTTCTCGTTAAGCTGTAACTTCTCTCTTAAATCCTTGAAGTCATCCTGCAACATGATGGCAGCCAATGCACCGAAGCCTGCTGCACCGGACTCTCCGGAAAATACCTGATCGTCTCCCTTTAACGGAGCGTTCAACATTCTCATTCCTCTTGCAGCAACGATATCCTCAGCAGAGATAAATGCCTTTGCATGGTTCTTTAAGATATCCCAAGAAGTGATGTTTGGCTCTCCGCAAGCAAGTCCTGCCATGATGGTAATCATGTCGCCGTCTACAATGCGGATGTTTCCGTCATTTGCCACAGCGCCCTTGTAGAGGCAATCTGCAACGGAAGCCTCAACCACAACCATGATAGGAGGATTCTCCTTGTAACGGTTAGCGAAGTATCCAACCACTGCACCTGCCAGAGAACCTACGCCGGCCTGTACGAATACGTGGGTAGGTCTTTCTCCCAGCTGGTCGGCAGCCTCATCCGCCATGGTTCCATAACCTTCCATAATCCAAGCAGGAATCTTCTCATAGCCTTCCCAAGCGGTATCCTGTACTACGATTCCGTGCTCTTCCTTCTCGGCAAGAGCTGCAGCCTGTCTTACACACTCGTCATAGTTTACATCGGAAATCCATGCCTTGGCATTCTCAGCCTTGATGTGATTCAAACGGGTCTCTGTAGAGCCCTTCGGCATGATGATTACACAGTTCTGTCTTAACTTATTAGCCGCCCAAGCTACTCCTCTTCCGTGGTTTCCGTCAGTAGCGGAGAAGAAGGTTGCTGTTCCGAACTCTTCCTTTAACTTCTCGGAGGTTAAAACATTGTAGGGAAGCTCGGAAATGTCCTTTCCTGTTTCTTCGGCAATGTAACGAGCGATAGCGTAGGAGCCGCCTAATACCTTGAAGGCATTTAAGCCGAAACGGTAGGACTCATCCTTTACGTAGATGTTTCCCAGTCCAAGGTACTTTGCCATATGGGGAAGCTTGCAAAGAGGGGTCTCAGCGTACTGAGGGAAGCTCTCGTGGAAGGTTCTTGCCTTCTTCACTTCTTCCATAGACATAAGAGGAAGATTCTTGTCCTCTGTCTTTGGCATTTCGTTAATTTTCCATTTTTAAATCCTGCATGGCTATTCCTCCTTTTTTTCGCCACTATACTGTTACTTTTTGCTTTGGTCAATATAGCTGTATAAAGTAAATTTGCTGATGCCGTAGAAATTGGAAACCTTGTCTCCCGACTTGGTAATCAGGAAGGCTCCCGCATCCCGTAAGAACTGGATGGCTTGGATTTTTTCTTCCTTATTCATCAGAGCCGGCGGCTTTCCAATCCGCTTCACGCTTTGATTAATCAGATTATCCAAAAAGGTCATTCACGTTCAAAGGAATCTGTCCGTCCCCGTTACTGTCATGGCTCTCCACCGTGGTGATGGACTGTAATGCCGCATCCACATTCATCAGTGCGGTTACATCATAGTTGATGCCCAGAACCCAGCGGTATTTTCCGGTGCTGTCCTTCAGGAAAACTGTAGAGGACTTTAGAATTCTGCCGTCCTGGGTAGTGGTGCGATAGCCCAGATGATCCACAATGATGTCTCCCTTTTCTATCGCTTCCAGGGTTTCCAGTACCACCTTTGAGGCGCCGTCCCCTATCTTTCTTCCGCTCACATGTCCGTTAATGATGAAAATGATGGTATGCTCCAAATCCTTTACGGAAAGATCATGGATACAAACCTCGCAATCCTTTTCCGAACTGTCTGGCAATACCGTGAGCCGTACTCACCAGCATTTCCAAGCTGCTATCCTCTGTCATTTTCCCTCCTTTCTGCCGGAATTTATGCTTTCAAAATCTATAGAAAAAGCACTACCTAAAAATTTTTTATGTACCCCTATCTTAGCATTTGTGTTTTTACTTTTGCAATGGTTTTTCAAAAAAATTTTTTTAGCTTCAAAAATTTTTTTATGTTCTCCATTGCATTTACTTTTCAGGGAATGATAAAAATCCTATCAAATCTGTTTTTCCCTAGAATTTTTCAAGGGCTTTTACAGCGATTTTTAGGAAAAACTGTATACAATTTTTCGCACTGAGCCAAGGGCTCTTAGAAAGAAAAAGGAGGATTGAGCTATGTTTTTAATCGGAAATGGACGTCTTTTCACCAGAGACGAAAAAGAACAGCTTTTTCGAGAATGGCGCAGTAGTTTGGGAAGACAATACTATTGTAGAAGTCGGGGATTTTGAGACATTAAAGAAAAAATACGCAGATGCGGAATTTATTGACGCAAAGGGTGGTGTGATTCACCCGGCTTTTATCAATACCCACGAGCACATCTACTCTGCTTTGGCAAGAGGCTTATCCATCAAGGGCTATGCTCCCAACGGATTCTTAGAGATTCTGGACGGACTTTGGTGGACTATTGACCGGAATCTGGACAACGACTTAACCAAGCTTTCCGCAGAAGCTACCTATTTAGAGTGTATCAAGAACGGAGTAACCACCATCTTCGATCACCATGCTTCCTTCGGAGAGATTTCCGGTTCTCTTTTCGCCATCGAAGAGGCTGCCAGAGACTTCGGCGTGCGTTCCGTTCTTTGCTATGAGATTTCCGATCGTGACGGTAAAGAAAAGGCACATGCCGCTATCAAGGAAAATGTTGACTTTGCAAAGCACGCTCTTTCCCTGAAGGATGACTTCATCAAGGGTATGATGGGTATGCATGCAAGCTTTACCATCTCCGATGAAACCATGGAGCTTTGCCGTAAGGAGAAGCCGAAGGAGATCGGATACCACATCCACGTAGCGGAGGATATCCTGGACCTTCACCGTTGCTTAAAGGAGCACGGCAAGAGAATCGTAGACAGACTCTATGACTGGGACGTATTAGGGGAGAAGACCTTACTGGCACACTGCATCTATGTAAATCCTCACGAGATGGATTTGATTCGCGATACCAATACCATGGTAGTACACAACCCGGAATCCAATATGGGTAATGCCTGCGGATGTCCTCCCACCATGGAAATTGTACATAAAGGGATTCTTACAGGATTAGGTACAGACGGATACACCCATGATATGATAGAATCCTGGAAGGTGGCGAATATTCTCCATAAGCATCATTTGGTAGACCCGGGTGCCGCTTGGGCAGAGGTTCCGGAAATGCTTTTCCAGGGCAATGCTCGTATCGCTAACCGTTATTTTTGAAAAAGAAGCTGGGCGTATTAGAGAAGGGTGCAGCTGCGGATATCATCATCACCGACTATATCCCGCCAACACCGATGAATGCCGGCAACTTAAACGGCCACATGCTCTTCGGTATGAACGGTCGTTCCGTAGTAACCACTGTCGGAAATGGTAAGGTTCTGATGAAGAACAGAGAGCTTCAGGGAATCGACGAAGAGAGATGCCTTGCCAAGATTCGCGAGGGTGCAGCTCGTTTAGAGAAGAAAATTAACGGTTAAAACGGAATTTCACAAAAAGCAAAGTATTTCTATAGAAGAAAAGGGTAGCTGAGAACCCTTTTCGTTCTGGAAACTTTGTTCGCAACATTAATGGGCCATTCTTGGTCAGGCAAGAATACCCCATCAGGGAAAAGCCCTCCTGTAAATCAGGAGAAGACGCAGGATCTTAAGCAGGAGGGCAAAATTCCCGAAAAAGGAGATTTCCATGAGTGATATTATGACCCCGATTCCCTTTGACAGATTGATGAACCGTATTTTGGTAGAGCATCAACAGGGAGCTGTTTTTGGTATGCAGAAATGCTACCAGGCAAAAAACCTTCAGCCAAACACTCTTTTTGGCAGAAAATTAGAAGGACAGATTGGACCCGCTGCAGGACCTAACACCCAGCTTGCTCAGAACATCGTAGCTTCTTACTACGGCGGAGCTCGTTTCTTCGAGTTAAAGACCGTACAGAAGATGGACGGTAGAGAGCTGGCAGCTTGTGTAGCAAAGCCCTGTATCACAGCAGAGGACGAGTGTTACAACTGTGAGTGGTCCACAGAGTTGGAGTACCACAGGCTTTTTGCAGAGTATGTAAAGGGCTGGTTCGCTTGTAAGGTTATGGCGAAGGAGTACGATTTAGGTGATCCGGACGCTTTCCAGTTCAACATTTCCGTAGGATATGATCTGGAAGGAATCAAGCTTCCTAAGGTAGACCGTTTCATCAATGAGATGAAGGACGCTAAGGACACCGAAATCTTTAAGGAATGTAAGGCATGGCTTTTGGCTAACCTTGACCGTTTCCAGAAGGTGACCAAGGAAGATGTAGAGGCTATTCAGTCCGAAATCATCAACAGCGTTACCGTTTCCACCCTTCACGGCTGTCCTCCTTCCGAGATTGAGGCGATTGCTTCTTACCTGATTCAGGAAAAGCATTTGCACACCTTCGTAAAGTGTAACCCTACTCTTTTAGGATATGAAACTGCTCGTGCAATCTTAGACGAGATGGGCTACGACTACATCGCTTTCACAGACTTCCACTTTAAGGATGACTTACAGTACAGCGATGCAGTACCTATGTTAAAGCGTTTGCAGGAATTGGCAAAGAGCTTGAACTTAGCTTTCGGTGTAAAGATTACCAACACCTTCCCTGTAGATGTGAAGAACAACGAGCTTCCTTCTCAGGAAATGTACATGTCCGGAAAGTCCCTCTTCGCTCTTTCCATGTCTGTAGCGAAGATGTTGACCAGAGACTTTAACGGAAGCCTTCGTATCTCCTTCTCCGGCGGTGCGGATTACTTCAACATTGAGCGTATCGTGGAAGCCGGCATTTGGCCTGTAACCATGGCAACCACCCTCTTAAAGACCGGTGGATACCTTCGTTTCATCCAGATGGCTGAGCTTTTAGAGAAGAACCTTGCAAAGCCTTGGGAAAAGGTTGAGCTTTCCTTAGTGGAGAAGATGATTGCAGACGCTAAGAGCGATAAGCACTTAGTAAAGCCTGTTAAGCCCCTTCCCAACAGAAAGTCCGATAAGAAGGTTCCTTTGGTTGATTGCTACACCATGCCCTGTCGTGACCGTTGCCCGATCCACGAGGATATCACCAGCTACGGCCGCTTGGTAAATGAAGGCAAGTTCCAGGAAGCTTTAGAGGTTATCTTAGATAAGAACCCGCTTCCTTTCATGACCGGAAATATCTGTACCCACACCTGTCAGTCTGCTTGTACCAGAAATCACTATGAGACAGACGTACAGATTCGTACCAACAAGTTAATCGCTGCAAGAGGCGGATATGATGCCGTTCTTCCCGGATTAAAGCAGGAAGGTGCTGTTCAGAAGAAGGTTGGTGTTATCGGAGCAGGTCCTGCAGGTATCTCTGCCGCTTTCTTCTTGGCAAGAGCAGGCGTAGAAGTTCATGTTTACGATAAGGACGCTGTAGCCGGCGGTGTAGTAGCCAACGTTATCCCGGGATTCCGTATCCCTGCTGAAGAAATTCAGAAGGACGTAAACCTGGCTAAGCAGTACGGCGCTCAGTTCCACCTTGGACAGGAAGTGAGCGATATTGACGCTTTCCGTAAGGAAAATAACTTTGACGCTGTAGTCGTTGCTATCGGTGCCCACAAGGAAGCTCCACTTGTTCTGGAAAAGGGAGAGGCTTACAATGCCCTTCACTTCCTTGGCTGACTTCAAGGCACAGGACGGCAAGGTAAACTTAGGAAAGAACGTTGTTGTAGTAGGTGCAGGAAACACCGCTATGGACGTTGCAAGAGCTGCAAAGAGAAATGCAGGAGTAGAAAATGTTTATCTGGTTTACAGAAGAACAAAGCGCTACATGCCTGCGGATCAGGAAGAATTGGAAGAGGCTATCGAAGAAGGGCGTAAACTTCCGGGGAGCTCCTTGCTCCATTTACCCACGAAAACGGTAAGTTACTTTGCCACCGCATGGTACTTTCCGATGTGGATGCTTCCGGAAGACGTTCCGTTAAGGAAAGCGACGAAGTGGTTGAGATTCCCTGTGATACTGTGATCGCTTCCATCGGTGAGAAGGTAGACGGTTCTTTCTATGAGAAGAACGGTATTGCCGTAACCGACAAGGGACTTCCTGTATTAAAGAAGGAAAGCAACGAGACTTCCGTAGCCGGCGTTTACGCTGCAGGAGACGGTGCTTTCGGCGCTTCCGTAATCGTAAAGGCTATTGCCGATGCTAAGCTTGCTTGTGAAGCAATCTTAAACAAGACCATCGGAACCGACCGTCCTTCTCAGACAACTGACGAGAAGATTTACGGAAAGAAGGGTAATCTTGTAGAGCCGGAGAAAGGGATTAAATCCTGACAAGCGTTGTCTTGCCTGCGACCACATCTGTGAGAACTGCTGCGACGTATGTCCCTAACCGTGCAAACTTCGCCATTAAGGTTCCCGGCGTAGAGATGCACCAGATTATCCACGTGGATTATATGTGTAACGAGTGCGGTAACTGTGAGACCTTCTGCCCATACAACTCTGCTCCTTACAAGGAGAAGTTCACTCTCTTCCACAGAGCCGAGGAAATGGAAGACTCCACCAACGACGGATTTGCATTCGTTGACAATGATGGAAATGCCATTGTTCGCGTAGGCGGCGAGAAGATGAACTACAAGGTAGGCGATAAGAATACAAAGCTCTTCTATCGTCTGGCTGAACTGGTAGATACCGTTTACAACGATTATTCCTACCTCTTAATCTAATAGAAAAGAAATATAGGACTGCAGAATAAGTTATTGTTTTCATGCAGTTGCAGGTCTAAAGCTAAGGCGGGCTCTCACAGAGCTCGCCTTTTAGCGTGAAGAACTGTAAATATTCAGAAGTTTCGCGATGATGCAGTATGGGTCTGTAATCGGGGCACGCTCTCGCTAACTTCGCCTTCGTAGTGAAGGACTGTATTCTTTGTAACGATGCGCTCTGATGCAGTATGGGTCTTGTAATTGGGGCACGCTCTCGCTAACTTCGCCTCGTAGCGGATACTAAGCGAAAAATACAGTTCCTGTATTTTTCGCAAGTACCGACGGGCTCAGATTGCCCCCTATTACAAGACCCATACTGCATCTGTCGCTTCATTTATTAATTTTTTACAGTCCTTCACTTCACCGGCTTTCGATAAGTTTCGACGGGCTCAGATTGCCCCTATTATAGACACACACTGTATCATTCGCTTCAATTATTGATTTTCACAGTTCTTTACTTCGCCGTTTTTTCGCAAGTATTGGGCTCAGAATCCCCATATTCAGACCTATATTGCCGAAAAATTTCTTTTGCTATTTTGTTTTTACACCCATTTATTTTATTTCTTTCTCTTCTTTATTTTGTAACCAAATCTTCCCTTTTTCTGTCTTTCCTAATGTGTTATCATTTTTAAGGTGTTGCAAATCCTTAATTATTCTAATATTTTTTTAAGAATTCATAATGCTATGGAAACAAGTTGAGTTAAAAAAGATCTAAGCTTCTAAAAGCCTTTAGTGCTTCTAAGATTTCAGAAACTGAAGGAAGGATAGGAGCTTATAAATCTATAAGGAGTGGTAAGATGAACATACTGAATCGAAACAATACGCAAAAGCTTTCTTTTTATGAAAGGAGCTCTTCTTTCTTTCCTCTTTCTTTGCTTTTTCGCCCTTCTCCCTTTATTCGGAGTAAGAAAAAAAGCTTTTGCGGAGGAGCATCATTTGAAGTCCTACTATAGTTTATACGGAGCGGATACCGGCTTCCAAAGCTACAGTAACGATAGCCAAAGGCAGATGAAGTCCGGAAATTATCCCACCGCAGTAAAGATTCTTTTAAAGCATCAGCCGGAGGGAAGTACCGGTACCATTCAGTATCAGATCAACATTTCCGGTAGCGGCTGGAGTAAAACCTATGAAAATGGACAGGTCGCCGGAGAAGGGCAGAGCATGCCTTTAGAGGGAATCCGCGTTTTCCTAAACGGCAGTTTAAAGGATCAGTATGATGTGTACTATAAAACCGCTGTACTGGGCACCTGGCAGGATTGGGCGAAAAACGGAGAAGACAGCGGAAAAATCGGTGTAGGAATGCACATTGACGGTATTTTAGTCACTGTGGTAGCAAAGGGGGAAAGCCCCAGAGAGGAACAGCCGGAGCAGAGCCATAAGGTCTCCAAGAGCAATGTGGACGCTTCCAAGCCCATGGTTGCCCTGACCTTTGATGACGGTCCGGGAAAATATGAAGACCGTATTCTGGCAGCCTTCCAAAAGTATGGCGGAAAAGGTACCTTCTTCTTCGTAGGAACCCAGGCAGAAAAATATCCTTCCGTAGTGAAGCGTGTGGCAGAGGCAGGACATGAAGTTGGTAACCACAGCTATAAGCATGAGAATCTTCCAAAAGCTTTCTCAGGCAGGAGCAAGCCAGTCCTCGGCAAAGACCAACGAAATTTTAAGAAAACTTTCCGGTCAATCCGTTTCTCTGGTTCGCCCTCCCTACGGAGCTACCTCCGCCAGCGTTAAGGCCGCTTTACAAAGCCAGGGACAGCCTTCCATTCTTTGGAGCATTGATACCCTGGATTGGAAAACCAGAAACTCCAAAAGTACCATTAACACCGTATTACAGCACGTAAAGGACGGAGATGTCATCCTGATGCATTCTATCTATTCCCAAAGTGCCGATGCGGCAGAGGTACTGATTCCCGCCTTACAGGAAAGAGGCTTCCAGCTGGTAACCGTATCCGAGCTGGCGAAGGCAAAGGGCGTAGACCTGCAGGCAGGACACAACTACGGCTCCTTCCGGAAGAAGGGCTAATCAAAGAAAAAAGGAAATAAAAAAGAGCTGAATCTGTAAAGACATAAGAAGGCTTTTCAGCAAAATAACTTCGGAATAAGGGGTAATCTGAGCCCGCGGGTTCTTGGCTTTTGTCTTATAAAAGCTTAGAACCCCTGCGAGGCGAGGTTAGCGAGAGCGTGCCCCTGTTTCGAAGTTATTTTTGTATTGAAAAAGCAAAAATAATAGTCTTTATTCAGCTCTTTTTTTATTTCCTTTTTCTACTTAGATTACCTTCCCATAAGAAGGTTCTTCCGTACTGCCTCCGGAAAGTCCCTGCAGGACTCGCTGCAGCTGTCCTTATCTACGGGAATCAGCGCATTGCCACCGATATCCAAAAGATACAACGTCTCCATATCTATGATGTTTTTCAGCTCTTCATAGTACACAATCATACTGCTGCGTTCCGTCTTCATCAAAAAGTAGTTTTTATAGAAGGCGATGCTTACCGGTAAATTCAGCTTTTTATTGGAAGACCGATACAGATTCTGAAGTTGTCCCTTATAAAGATAAAACAGCAAAAATGGAACAAGAACCATAAGAATTACCATGCAAATGGCAAAAAAGCTATTTCCCATCCAATACTGAGTAAATGCCAAAAGGCCTAGAGCAAACCAAAAATAAAAACCAATCCCCAGATTTTCTTCTTATAATAGGACATCATGAAACGAATAAACTTCTCTTCACCGGGCAAATATCCTGCGGTATATTCCGGAATCTTATCCCCTGCGCGGCGATAACGATGAAGCTCTTCCGTAGTCCATCTTCCATTTTTTTCAGACCATCTAAGTCCTGCTCTGAAGAAGTATTCTTCTGTCCCGCCTCGGTGATTCCTTCCTTGTTCTGTCCTCTTCTATCCTCAGAAAATTCTTCGTGATTTTTAGCCCTAAGCTTCTCGGATTCTTCTTCTATAAGATGGTACTGCTCTTCCTTGGATCTTCTGGCATTCCATCTGGCTAAGTCTTCGAAAGCCCCACCAGCTCTTCTTCCATGTCTTTATTTTCTTCTGCTGCCATGCTTTTTCCTTTCTGTTCCTGCTGTCTTTTTCTTTGCTCCTTTTCGCACGGAAAATCCGAAGCTTCCCAAGACTTTTCCAAGACCGAAATATTGTCCGTGGGAATAAGCCAAAAGCTTTGCCTTTTCCAGCTGCAAGCGTTTCTTTTTCATCCAATAAGGAAGAGTCTACATGAACCGCCGGGATTTCCGCCAAAAAAACAGGTCATGACTTCCCAGCTCCAATACCTGCTTTTACTTTACATTCCATATTTACGGGCACTCTGAAATCATGGGAACGGAAAGCATTTTCCCCTCTTCCTGATGCAAATGCAGTTTTTCCCACTTATTGATATCTCTTCCGGAACGTACACCGGCCTCATCCGTTTCTCGTACCAAATCTTCCGTAGGAAGGTTTACTACAAACTCTCCGGTTTCCATCAGCATAGCATGGGAGTAGCGCTCCTTCCGAACGGAAATGGAAAGCATAGCCGGTGTGGAGCAGACCGTTCCTGCCCAGGCCACCGTAAGCATGTTGCTTTTCCCTTTTTATTTTTGACAAGTCACCAGCACAGGAGGCACCGGATACAGCATATTTCCGGGCTCCACATTTCCTGGCCATAGAGCTTCCTTTTCTTCCAAAAACAATACCATTTATTGTATCGAGATTAGGATGAAAATTCCTCTTTATACGATGGGGGGATGATCCAAATAGGGGCCCACAAAAGCCGGGAAAAAGCTGAGAATTGCCGCTCCGAACAACATTGTCAGAACAATTCCCACCACAATGGCAATTAGCTGGGCTCTGGCAAAGTTTCGAATATTCTTGTTCTTCGTAGCTCCGAGACTCATGATAATCACCACAATAAGTCCTACCAGAGGAATCGCAAAAACTATCTGATACAGGAAGAAGTGAAGAGCCGGTACCACCTTAAGCTCCTCAGGCAGGTCTTCCTCGGAAATATTCCATGGACCCGGCCTTCTTTCCAAAGTATCTCTGCCGGTCTGTCTTTTCCATGCTCTGCTGCTCTCCGCCTACAGTGCCGTTATTGTTCTCGTATCCCTGTTCTTCCATAGTGCCTCCTTTATACTGTCCTTTTCCTACACTCTGTCCTTCTCCAACCCTTTGTTTATACCATGAATCGGCTTTTCGGTAGCAAGCGAAAGGCATTTCAAAACCATCGTTTGCTTTTCTGAAATTGTGCATTATATAATAGAAAAATATTTGAAAGGAGAATTTGCTATGTCTTGTACAACAATTTTTGGTTGGTAAGGATGCCAGCTACGACGGTTCCACCATGATCGCCCGTAATATGGATTCCGGTTCCGGAGAGTATACTCTGAAGAAAAATGATTTCCGTTTCCGGGAAAGAATCCTCCCAAGAAATACCGTTCCGTGCTGTCTCACGTAGAGATTCCTCTTCCGGACAAGGCACTGGATTACATTTGCTTCCCCAATGCCTTAAACGATACGGTATCTGGGCAGGCGCCGGCACCAACAGTGCCAATGTCTCCGTTTCCGCTACGGAAACCATTACCAGTAACGAGCTGGTGCTGGCAGCGGATCCTTGGTAGTGCTTCACAAGGAAGGCAGGGACGGAAATTCCCGGAGGCATCGGGGAAGAAGATATGGTAAGCTTGCTGCTGCCCTATATTCATTCCGCAAGAGAAGGGGTGCTTCGTCTCGGAGAGCTCTTGGAAAAAGTACGGCACCCTATGAAATGAATGGGATTGCTTTCTCCGACACGAAGGAAATCTGGTGGCTGGAAACCATCGGCGGACACCATTTTATCGCCAAAAAGAGTTCCGGATGATTCCTATGTGATGATGGCCAACCAGCAAGGAATCGACTCCTTTGATTTAAAGGATGCCTTCGGAAAGCAGGAATCCCACATCTGCTCCAAGGATTTAAAGGAATTTATCGCAGAGCATCATTTGAATCTTTCCTATGAGGAAGAGTTCAATCCAAGAGACGCCTTCGGCAGCCACTCCGATGCGGACCATGTGTATAACACTCCCAGAACCTGGTATATGCTGAAGACCTTGAATCCCCACTGCTTCCGTTATGAAGGGGAAAATGCAGACTTCACCCCGGATTCCGATGACATCCCCTGGAGCATGGTGCCGGAGAAGAAGATTAGTCCCATGGATGTAAAATACGTTCTCTCCTCACATTTCAAGGCACCAAATATGATTGCTACGGAAAATACGGAGATACCGGTCATGTGGGACAGTTCCGTCCCATCGGCATCGAGCGCACCTGCTTCCTGTCTCTCCACCAGAATAAAGAAGAAAAGATTAAGGACTTGGAGTGCATTACCTGGCTTGCCTTCGGAAGCAATGTCTTTAATGCCCTGATTCCCCTCTTCTCCTCCGTGGGAAAGATTCCCGCTTACTTCAGCACCACCAGGAAGGAAGTCAGCACCGACAGCTTTTATTGGAACAACCGGCTCATCGGCGCTTTGGCAAATGCTTCCTACGCCATCAGCCGTTTCCACGTGGAGCGCTATCAGAACTCCGTACAAGCCAAGTGCTATCAGCTGATTCTGGAGTGCAAGAAGGAAATTGCAAAGAAAAAGAGAAGTCAGGAAGAAATTCGAGCAATGCTGGAAGAATGCAATGAAAAGATTGCCCGTTGTGCCAAGCAGGAAACCGCCGAGCTTTTGGACAAGGTATTGTTTGAAGCCAGCAGCGTGATGAAAAACTCCTACTCCCGCTCCGACGCTTAGAGGCACTGCCCCACGATAAGAGGAAACTCCCCATTATAGAAAGAGGTATATTTATGACAACATTGATTTCCGCGGAAGATACTTGGGCGCTATGGACTATTCTGTCCCTTAGCGTGGCCATCTCTATATACCTGGAACAAAAATATGTCTGGGCCAACAAGATTACCGGCTGTATCTTAGCCACAGTCTTCACTTTGGTGCTGGCAAACCTGAACATCATCCCTACAGAATCACCGGTATATGATGCGGTATGGAGCTATGTAGTTCCCCTGGCGGTACCCCTGCTCCTCTTCAATGCCAACGTAAAGAAGATTTTAAAGGAATCCGGCAGAATGCTGGCCATCTACCTTCTGAGTAGTGCCGGAACTCTCTTGGGCGGCTTTGTTGCCTACTTTAGTTTGAAAAATGCTATCCCCAAGCTCAACGATATCATTCCCATGTTCGTAGGAACCTATACCGGCGGCGCGGTAAACTTCGTAGCTATGTCCGAACAATATGCTGTCCCGGGAAAAACCGTATCCGCTGCCATCGTTGCGGATAATCTTTTGATGGCGCTTTATGTTTTCGTTCTTATTTCCCTGCCCTCCATGGCCATCATCAAAAAGCTGTATAAGCAGCCCTATGAGGATGCCCTCTTGGCACAGTCCGAAGAGGACCGGGATAAAAACAAAACCATGGCAGCGAAGTTTTGGGGGCCAAAAAGCATTTCCCTAAAGGACATTGCCTTTGCGGTAGGCATTGCCTTTACCATCGTAACTGTTTCCACCAAACTCTCCGGAGTCATCAGCGGTTTCTTCTCCGGAAAAAGACGCCTTCAGTCAGTTTATGGGCGGTTTCTTCGGGAAACAAATACTTGCTGATTACCACCATTACCATGATGATTGCCTCCTTCTTCCCGAAGCAAATGTCTTCCGTGAAAGGCTCTCAGGAAATCGGTACCTTCCTGATTTACCTCTTCTTTGCGGTAATCGGTGCCCCTGCATCCATTATCCTGATCATCAAAGAATCTCCCCTGCTTTTTGGTTTTGGCCTTTGATTATGGTGGCGGTAAATATGATTATTTCCCTGATTTTCGGAAAAAAATCTTCAAGTTCTCCATCGAAGAAATCATCATTGCCTCCAATGCCAATATCGGTGGCCCCACCACAGCGGCGGCCATGGCGGTTTCCAAGGGCTGGACAGAGCTGATTATCCCGGGACTTTTTGATCGGAACTCTAGGGCTATGTGATTGGAAATTATCTGGGCATCTTTGTGGGAATGGTTTTGCATTAAAACAAAAACTTTACCGACTTTGTAAAAGAATCTCATTCTGATAAAGCGCAAAAAATCAGAAGAAGACGCAAAGAAAACAGAAGAAAAAAGAGGCTTGCAAAAAAATCAAAACTGTCTCCTATACAGCATGAAGACTATGGATATCTTGATTTTTTGTAAGCTCTTTTTCTAGTTCAGTAGCCAATCAATTAAGCTTACAACATGAATTCCCTCATATTCCTCATCCAATGCTTTGTCTAAAGTAATCACCATTTTTGTATAATTATCGGGAATTTGCAGTAAAGGCCTCAATTCTCTGTTTCTTACCGTCTCCTCCAGCATGCTCTCCGTAACTTGTACATAAAAGCTTTTCATTGGCCTTTGTAGCAACGAAATCAAGCTCCAAACTAGCTATTTTCCCAATAGCAACATCATAGCCTCGGCGCAATAATTCAAAATACACTATATTTTCCAAGCTATGTCCCCTATCTCTATCCCGAAAACCTAAGAGATAATTTCTTAATCCGATATCCACGATGTAATATTTCCCCAGAGTTCTCAAATACTCCTTCCCCTTAATATCAAATCGCTTGACTTCGTAGAACATAAAGGATTCTTTTAAAGCGCTTACATAAGTTGCTATAGTTTGGGTTGCCGGCCTCCCCTGCCTCTCACGATTTTCCAGCAAATTTTCCGATACCAGAGTATTGCTCACGGAATTTAAGGATGTAGTGTTGCCGATATTATCAGCTAAAAAAATAGTATGATTTTTTTCTAAGAAGCTCCGCATCCGTAATCTGCCGCTGTCCTCTTCTTTTTCCCGTTCCAAGATGTCTCGAAGCACCACCGTTGAATAGATGCCGTCCAGCACAGTCATCACTCTATCTTGCTCCAAGCCAAAAATCTGCAATTCCGGGCATTCCGCCATAGCGCATATAAGCATCAAGTAAATCTCTTGTTTCTGCGATTTCTCCATTTTCCTTCCAGGCACGTTTTTTTGTTTCCCCAATAGGGGTCTGATAGTCTTTCAAAAATATAACCATGAAAGTCTATGAATTCCTTAAAGGACAACGGATACATCTTCACTTCTATATATCTTCCGGCCAAGTAGGTGGAATACTCCGAAGACAAAAGATAGGAATTCGATCCTGTAATATAAATATCGCAGTTAAAATCTACGCGAAAGGAATTAATCGCATTTTTCCCATTGATGAATTCTTTTGTAATTCATCAAAAAAACAAATAAGTTCTTTGATTCTTCGAAATCTTTTTTTCACATAAGCATATAAATCCTTATAACTCATTTCTTGAAATTCTAAGGATTCAAAAATTGATTGCTATAATCTGCTCTTGTTTTACTCCCGAATGCAAGAGATGTTCCTGCATCAACTTTAAAAGACTGGACTTACCACACCTTCTGATTCCCGTGATAACCTTCACCGGCTCCGTGTCTTTAAAAAGCAATCAATTTATTCAAGTAAATATCACGTTCCTTTAATTTTTCTATTCTCGCCCACCTCTTACACCTCCTTGCCAAAACTTGATAATAAGAATACCCTAAACTTTGATTTTTCAAGTTTAGGGTATTTATCAATCAAACTTTTTTTCTATTTTTCCTATCGTTTTTCTTACTCTACTTATTTCTGTGTTTTTTTATTCTATTGTATCTGATTCTGTTGTATCTGATTCTGATTTTTCGTATTCTTATCCCGTTTTTTTCTGTTGTTTGTCTCCTCCCTCTGTTGTAAAATAGTTCTGTTGTATTTTTTTCTTGTTTGCTGATGAATTTTTAAGCTATAAAGGAGGATTGCATGGCAGATTTTCAAGAAAATTACCTAGGAACAAATCGACAGGAGGAGCAGGAGCGGGTACGACAGCTGGCCGATGATCCTGATGTACAGGCACGACTCACAAAGATTCGCGGGGAAATGCAGGGAAAAATATCAAATGGAAAAATTATCTTATCGTTGCGGCCATCGTAGCCGGTTTACTGATTATTGTGTTTAAGCTACTCGGAATTTTGCTTGTAGGGATCCTGTATTTTTTTGTCTATCGTCCGAAAAAAGAGCAAAGAAACGCTTACTTTGCAAAAGGCGGTAAGAATAACGATGATTTGTATGCGGAGGAATTCCTAAAGCCCATTCTTCAGAAAATCTTCCCAAAAGCAAATCTTGGACAAAGAGGAAGCCTGCCTCTACAAGCCATGAAAAAGGTAACGCCCAAATCAGAAAAATATGAGCCTTTCTTCTTCCTGTCTTTAGGAGATGAGCAGGATACTCGCATGTGTAATCTCTACTCTTCCCACATGGAAACCAGAATTGAGACCAGAGACGGAAAGGAATATGCAAAAAACGTTCAGGTGACAGACTTTGTCGGACAGGTATTTTCCATGCAGCTCCCCGTAAACTTTAACGGACAGCTTCGAGTAGTTCCTACCAAAAAAACTTTAGTTCTGAAACGAGAAGTACAGGATGCCTATCCCGGAGCCCTGCCCGGAGAGCAGAAAATTGATGTGGAAGATATTCAGCACAACGAAAACTTCAACATCTACTGTAGCGATGAGCTTTCCGCAAGAAAGTTCTTAAGCCCAAGAGTCTTGACCTGGTTTGACGAACACATTTCTCAAAACGGTCTTTGCGTCTATCTGGAGGGAAATAAGCTGTATATCTCCTTATATACCGATAACTTCATCTTCCCCACACCTCAGACTCCTGAAGAAGTAGACGGCCTGTCCATTGAGAAGGAATATAAGGAGCTTCGGAAGCAGCTGGATTTTCTTTTGAATTTTACGAAGGTATTCCAAAGCTAAAAGAAAAAGAGCCTTTTTAGGAAAGCCCATCAAAAAGACCGATAAACCCGTATAGCGATGGTTTATCGGTCTTTTTCTTTGAAAAGTTTGCCTTACACTTTCCTCCTGCTCCATTCAAGAGCACCGTACTATATCAAGGACAGCATCAAGCTGATACCATAGCCTACAAAGATAAAGCCCCCATTGGAAAGGCATCTTTAATCTTTATTTTCTTTAGAAGCAGAAAGGGGATGAACGTAATCGCACAAAGAATAAAGGAAAAAAGAAGAATGATACAGGCTGCAATGATGCCGGAATAAAAAGCAATGGCAGCATATAATTTTACATCTCCCATTCCCAGTCCCCCCTTTGATAGGAATACCATCAATAGAAGAAAGAGCAATAAAATAAACAGGGAACCTAAAGACTGGAAAAGGAATTCTTTCCACCCAAGGTGATAATGCAAAATTTCAATGAGGCCTATCACTATCCCTGCCACCAGAAAGATGAGCACTAAGATGTTCGGAATAATGTATTTTTCCCCGTCTACAATGGCCGCTACAGCCAAAATAAAATACAGCAAAGTCAGACGAAAGATAGCAAAGGTATCTACTGCATTCTGTGCCGTAAAGTAGCCCAATACAGCGGAAAACAGAATAAACAATCCATACAATATATTTTTTGCCTTTTTATTGAAAATCGGATGGGTTTCCTTTTTATCTATCCCTTTTTCGCTGTTGCTGTTTTTGATGCCATACCAGCAAAAATGTGGCTTAGCTTAATAGCTAACACAGAGAGAAGCAGATACAATACACTGATGCCTATTTTTAAAGCCATGTTTTCCCCTTTAATAGTCTTCCAATCCCCACAAATGAACCTTCACCTTCTGGGATAAGTCCAATGGTTCTGTTTTAAAAAGATTAAACCAAAACTTCATCTTATACTTGGCAACAAGGGTCAAGTCACCGTTACTTACCGTCCCGCTAAGCTCCATGTTCCCTACTACGCCCAATTTTTTTAATTTAGTATAAGCACTGAGTTTATTTCCATCCCTCGGTAAAATAAGAATAAAATCTGTCTTCCAGCACGCCGGAAGACACTGTTTCATTCTTGTGCCAGCTTTCCGCAGAAGAAAAGCTCTTGTCTCGTACAGCATAACGCTCAAATCTTTGCAAAATAGTGCTCACACTGGTATTCTCCAATCTTATCTTTTTCATTCCAATAAGGATCCAGACTCAGACTATTAGCCGTTTGCACCAAAGTATGCATCACCTGATTCTGCGCCGAAAACACAAAGAACACACCATTTAACGCCATAAATAAAAAGCAGAATATGGGCAAGATAATCGCCGCCTCTAGGGTAACGGAAGCTCTTTCTCTAAGAAGTGACTCTTTAAAGCTATTCATTTTTCCTTTTGCCTCTTTTCCCATCATGAATCCTCTCCAAAAAGAAGTAACCAAACCGAACAAATCCTTTTCCAAGATTGATAAAGGAATCTACCAATCCTGCTATCTTGGAGAGATCACTTATTTTATTATTAAAAATACTGGCTAAAATGGACCGTATTGACGTAATGAAGCACATCCAGGGTTGAGGCAACTGCCACTACTTTTACTTTGTTGGATTCTTTTAAGCCAACTTTCTCCAACAAGGGTGCAAAAAGAAAATCAAAGCTTTTCTCCGCTTCCAGTACATAATGGCATCGTCCAAGATCATCCGGAACTCTCTTTACCCTTACCGTTTCCTTACCGCCACCATTTCCACCACTGTACTTCGTAAGTCTAAATCCTAAAAAACTACTTGCTTTCTCATTTCCGTGTATGAGAAGATTCATTTGTTTCAGACTAAGATAGCGATACAAGCCTATATTTTCAATATCTTGTACCGTTATCTCCTCTTTGTATTCCAAGCCTTCGTATTTATAATTCTCTGCCACTCTCACTACCGCCGCATTGCAGGCCGCTGTAAACATGTTTCGCTGATACAAATGAACGGATAAGGCCAAAAACATAAGAATAAAGATAGAAAAATATCATTCCTATCCCCCATTCCAGCATTATGGTTCCCTCTTCACTTCGAACATCCATAACTCACCTCTTTTGTTCCCATTGTTTACATTACTATTTAGAAAAAACCGATGCCATAGCCTTTGCTTCCTGACTTAAGTCTTTTTAGATAGAGAGCCGCTTTTTCCACCGACCACTCACTCAGCTTCTTCTTGGTGTCCGGCACCGGAAACATATATTCATTGGTATATTTGCTGATGTAAAGCTTATTTCCCTTTAGATAGGCACAAAGTCCCTGATCTGAAATCTGCTCATCAAACCAAGCCAGAACACTTGGACTTAAGAACTTTCGGGCAGTAATTTCATCCAGTACAGTAAATGTTATAATTCTCATTGTGCCGCACATCCTCCACATCAATCTTCTGCTCTCCCTCTAAGGCTCCTGCATATTTTCCCTGGGTCTCTATATTCAGATGCGCAAGCTGCTTTGTAGGCACAATCCGTACATGCCCTTGATAAACTTCCGTCAGAGTTAGAGCATACAAAATACCCTGGAAATCCGTCACTTTCTTAATTCGTTTTTCATCTCCACTCTTGTACTCTTCTTCATGCCAGGTATACAAATTACAAACACTTAGGTTTCGTTCATCATGAAATTTCAGTGCATAGAATTGATTATACTTCTCTGACTTGGGAACCGCATATTTTACATCCTCTATAGGCTCTTCTCCCCAGGAGTGAATCTTCGCCTTCGGAAGTATTGCCCCCAGTATCAGATTAAGAATCTGTTCTGTATAGATATCATCCAAATCGATATCACTTTTGCTCTTAAAAAAGGGGATGATGATTAAGACAAACAGCAGGACTACTGCCAAATGAAAGCCTGCGCGAGGCACATAGCACATCACGAAGAGACAAATTAATCCCTTAGCAGCCATGTCTACACCTTGCCTGTCTCTTTTTACAAGTTCGTCTTTTATCAGTTTATAGTTTTTTTTAAACTCTTCAGTGCGTTTTAAGTTCCTTTAATTTCTCTACTTCTTCAACTGTTAATGCCATTTTCCTATTTTCTCCCCTAAAATTGTACTTCCGCTAATGCTTTCACCTCTGATGCAATTTATTGGCCTTCCCTTATTTCTCCTCTATCTTACATCGATAACTGATAAAAAATACCCACCGTATCCCTAATCTCTTGATTCAACTCTTTAAGGCTGAGTGCTGCTTTTTCTACTGACCATGCATCCAGCATTTTCTGTGTATATGGTACTTGGAACATATAGTGATTCTGATATACTGAAATAAACAGCTTATTTTTCTTTCAAATATAATGATAATCCTTCTGTTCTCTAATACCCAAGCGTTTTCGTACAATCAAGTTTAAACCCGCCAGTACTTTTTTTGTAATGGGCACAAATTCATTTAATTGATACTCTGTGGTAGCAGTAATCCCTGTATAAGCTTTTACTCAAATGATACTCCGTTTTTCTCCTTGTACTTTTCCTTTGCCTCCAACTGCACAAGATTTTGTAAACGCATAAGATACTGATCTTGATTTGTTCCAAGAAGCATCAAATACAAACAATGCTCCCCGTAGTCCGCCTTCAGAAAGCCTTGCTCATCTTTTTAAGCCCATAGCCTCTGTGGGTTTTTGAAATCTTTATTTTTCTTTCTTACCCCCACCATCCTTTCCGCCGGAGGAATCATTACCTCGGTCTTTTCCGGAACTGTCACCACCTGAGTCTTTGGCACTTGATGAGCCACCGGTACCGGAGAGTCATTGGTTCGGAAGAGTCACCGGCATTATCCGAGGAGCCTTGCGTTTCCTTCACTGTTGTTTTTGGATTTTTCGCTCAAGCCCTCTGTCTTTTCCTTTAATCTTACCCTGTAAAGCATCACTTATACCGGTGCATTGCAACAGGTCAGCAATTAAATCCGGAAGTCCCGCGGTAGACATATAGGCTTTTAGCTTAATAAAACTAACGGATTGTTTGTTGACTAAAAGAATCATATCAATAAAGGCCTCTAATATAAGAAGGATTACAAAAAATAGTGCTATAAAGGGACCTGTAACGCTTGATGCCTGAAGCCAATCTGATTCTGCAATAGCAGGAAGATTCGTGAGTAGTCTTAATAAGAAGATATTAAAGAAGGTACCTACCTGTGCTCCTTTTTCCGAGTTGGAACCGGTAAATAGATACTCTAATTCTGCTCCCTTGTATAATTTATCGCTTCCGCCTGCATTGTCCATCTTGGGATAATTCCAAAAATCTCCGTCTAAGAAGCCTATGTTATAGGTGCCGCCGGCCATTTCAAAAATATTGCTATAATCATATCCCGTTAAAGTGGAGCCATCACTGTAATTGGTTCTGTTAGGCATGTTATAGACACCGTAACCATAGAGAGATAGTTCTTCCCCAAGTTTTCTTTTGAACATAAGAAGTCGACCAAGATTTTTGGAGTCTGCTACTTGCCCAATCATATATGCCCTTGAAAAAGTAACCATGCTGGTCAAATAAGACCCAAGAGCTTTCAAAATTCCCAAAAAATCCGCTCCGCTTACCGCTGTAATGAAGTCGGTGATAGAAGAGCAAATCTACAATACTGTCCGTCATTTCTGCTGATCCCAGATCCAGTACACCACTTTGATTAATCAGTTCATTGGGATCCAAATTAGAATCTAAGGAACCGTCATACAAAATTTTTACCCCCAAAATCTCATACAACAAATCCTTAAGCTGTGTTGCAATATCAACACTGTCATCAGAGCCCTTTAATGATGTTTTGTAAATCTCCATATAAAGCAGCTGTTCTTTTGGTCCACATCCTCTATTTCCGACAAAACTACATAGCCCTCAATTTTTCGTCTTTTTCAGCAGAATAAGACTCCAGTTTTTTTCGCCTGTTCTTCTAATTTTCCATCATCTTCTTTTTCCGTCATTGTATAATTCCTCGTATTATTAAGTTGTAGCTTTTCTTACCCGTTCTTGGTAATCAGCTACTATTGTTATCTGATGCTGTGATTGGTTTTCTAACTCCTACCGCGACGGTTTTCGAAAGGCTCAAACACAGCCTCTTTGTTACATTGTTGATCAGTTAGATACCGCATGACGGTTTTATGTAGAACGAGGATACAATCAGCAAAGAGCCCTGTGGGTCGATAACAGCATCAAATACTTATTACAGGAGGTGATTTACTAAATGATTTACGTTGGAATTGATGTTGCTATGATAAGCATGACTGTTGTATCCTTGGGCCAGATACCGAAGAACTTTTCCAAGTCTTTACGATACGGAACAATAGCGATGGCTATGGAGAATTATTCCACAAGATTGAGTCGTCTCCAAGGACAAATCTCAGATAAAAATAGGACTCGAGGCTACCGGTCGCTCATTCCTACAACATTCTGGGATCGCTTCTTGACCATGGCTACCATACCTTTGTCATCAATCCGTTACATACAAATCTTTACAGAAAAGGTCAAAGCCTTAGAAAGACAAAAACGGATAAAGTCGATGCCCGCTCCATGTGAAATGCCGAACATCTCATCACCCGACTAAATAACAACTGGACTGAAACGAAAATAAGGTTGTGCTATTCGTATGGGTGCAATGATTCAGCGAGATTGGAACTTACGCTTTGCAATGCAGTCAGTTCTTATGCAGGACTATTCCGTCTACGTACCAGTCAATATCTTCTATGCCGCATGGAAAACGTGGCTCAAGTATCGCGTTACACTTTTCAATGCTGCTATATGTTTCTGATGGGACGAGCGATTCACCTATCTGTCAAAAACAGCAAGCACTACTAACGACAAACCATGTGATTAAAAGTTGTCAGAACCATCTTCGGATGGAATAACCCACGTCATATCAGCCTATAAGTTAAATTAGCCAATTTTTCAACATATGCGTGCTCTATTCCATACAGTTCAATACTAACTCACAAAATACGTTTCCGTATTTATTCTAAAATCTAATCTTAGCTGACTATTAATAGTTAGTCTTTTGATGAATCAACTGTTTGAACCTGATTATTGATTTCATGATAGGTCACAAACAAAGGATCCTGTAACGTATCCACATCATGTTTATTCTTATCATATTCTTGGGCATTACTAAGTAGTTCATCCGCTGCTTTTTCTAAACGATTCCTGGTTCTTTACAAAATCTCTCTCCTTCTCTTTTTAAAGAAGAAAGCTTCTCTTTTAGATCTCTGGTAGCTGTACCAAAGGCTCCGGCTTTACTGTTTACATCACTAATGTAAGAATCTAAAGAAATATCCTCTCCATTATCCTTCTTGCTTCTTGCCTCTTCTAAAGCTTGATAAGCATCATCGTAGGCCTTTCTTGCTTCTTTATACTTTGTTAAAGACTCCCCGTATTCCTTGGCTTTATCAGAGTATTCTTTTTAAAGATTTTTGCCATATTAATGGCAGAATCGGTAATATCAATGGCGTTCTTTCCACCATCCATCACATTTTTTTACATACCTTTTAGGGAATCTAAATTATAGAAGTTAGATAATAAATCTTCTATGTTTAAACCTTCCACCAAAGTATTGATAGGTACGGAAAGCTCACTGTATTCATACACTTCCTGTCTTAATGCCAAAGGTTCAATAAGCGAATTTTTTTCCTTCTGCCGATCCTCCCGCTAAGCTAATAGCCTTTCCGAAACCTTGGACGTTCGCTTCCAGATAGCTTTGATAACGAGAATCCAAAGACTCTTTCTGATCCTGTCTTACCGCCATAAAGCCGAAACGTTCATCCAAGTAGGGGTCATAATGGGCAAGGGCAGAAAAAAATAGAGCTTCCCATCAGCTCTTCAATAATAGCTTGTGCGCTTTGTATTCTGGCATATTCCACGAAAAATCAAAGTACACATCAACAAAGGGAGAAACGGTTAACGCCAAAAAAATGGAAATCATTCCCTTTCCGCCATTGACATGAGAATACAAAAAAACGCTTCAGTTTTTTTATGAATTCCTAAAAAAATAACTTTTTCATCTGCCCTCCTTGCAAAAGCGAATCTATAAAGACAGTAAAATTACTCTATACCTTTATCCTTTTGTTTTTTTCTCGTTTTTCTCTCATTTTGCAAAGGAAGGAATCGTACTTTTCCCGCTGAGCAGAGAATCTCCGGATAAGTTACCGGTCTTTTTGCATATTTGTCTCGTCTTTACGCCCTTAAGATAAAACTGTTACTCTTCTGTGCCTGTACAACTGCATAAGTTTAAACAATTTCTTATCGCTCTTTATTCTATCCGAAAGGCTCTTTTTTTTCAATAATTTTATTAAATCAACTATATTTTTTTAATTTATAATTAATAGCATTAAGACTATTTATGCATATGTAAATTTCCGTTAAAAATGAAAGGAGAAGCCGTAATCAAACAACTTCTCCTCTTTCTCAGCTATTGTTTTGTATAGTTTTTCGTAGCTATTTTTTTAATCTGTGGAACACCATTCTCTACCCATCTTCCTTCCGAATCTACCTGGTAGCCATCCGGCGTTTTTTCGTTTCGATAGAGATGCCCTTCGTTGTTTCCGCTGTCCGCTCCGAGATAATAGCAATATCCGTCAATCCACTGCCAGCCTGTCAACATTCTTCCCATCCAACCGTCGGAGCCAGAGAAGAGATAGTATTTACTGCCATTCAAGTCTACCCATCCTGTTGCCATGTATCCGCTGTCTAGAAAATAATACCAGTAGGACTTTCCATTGTAGGCTTCATAACCCCAGGTACTCTTTGGATAGCTTCCGTCTTTTCTCTTGTACCACCAGCCTTTTTCGTCTTTTACCCATTCTCCATTGGAAAGAGAACGATCTACTCCTAAAACTTGCCCGGCAGGACTTCCACCAACAATAGAAGAGCCTCCCCCTGAGCCGCCGCTGCTTCCACCGGAGCCACCACCACTGAATGAGCCTCCACCCGAAGAACCTCCACTGCTGCTGCCACTAAATGAACCACTACCTGAGGAACTGCCTCCGCCGCTGTACGAGCTACCGCCTGATCCGCCGCTATGAGAGGAGCCACCGGTATTTCCACCTGCACCCGTTAATGTGATGTAGTCCGGGTCATACAAGGTAACTTTCAGGCTTCCTGTCACAGGATCGATTGAATCCAAAGAGCTTGTTCTCGGATCTATCTTCCATTCTTTATCATTGATGTAGAACTTGGTTACAAGACTTCCATCTATACCACCGAAGGTGAGACGATAATAGCTGATAGAATTCATCTTCAGGGGTAAAATCCCGAAGCACACGGCGATAGGTGCCCGGCTTTGTGATTTTTCGATCCGCTTCCGTAGTATCCGCCCCTCGAAACATCCTCTAATGCATACTCACAGTTTACTTTATTTTCACCCTTATGCGGAATGGACACCTCCAGCCATGGGTCCTCTCCATTTCTATCAAGCAGTCCATCCCCCATTTTACTCCATGTGGTATGGGGTACCTCATCTCCCAATTTTCCATACTGTAAATCTTTCTCCGGAAGAAACATCCTGATTTCTTTAAATGGATAATCTTCTTCTACATAAGTCATAGACCTTCCAGAAAAAAATAAAGAACGAGTTTGTTTGCATTCTCTTCTTCTCCCGCAAACAAGAAAGAATAGGTATGATGAACTCTATTGCTTGCTTGTCCATAAACGGTTTCCAGAGAAAAGCTATTCCGTAAATCATTCTCGAACCAGTAATTCTTGTTTGTCGTGGTCAACTCCATGTCATAAAAGATAGACTCCGGGGGTAAATTCCCTTTCCGTGTACCTCTCATAGTCACTTTCCCCGGTCATCTTGTTATAATAGATAGGAGAGGAAATGTAGATATCGTCTACATCTATGAACTGATTCGGGGCATCCCCCTTCCGATGAATCTTCAGCTTCAAGTTCTTTCCTCTGAGATCAAGCTCTTGCACCCGCATCCTGTCTCTCGGTGCATTAGGGCATCAAATCTTTTTAGTGGTTCACGTAGTTGAATCCCGTCAATGACTATCTTTCCTGCAGGCGGAGTCTCGCCGAAATATCCATAGTTAGCTCCGGCAGAAAAAAATTGTGTCCCATGCAAGGAAGAAATATTTGAAGAGCTGGCTCGAAATTCCGTCCCATTTTCCCCCGCATAAACGCTCATCTTCCCTGCCATAAAAGAGAGCACAATGCCCATACATGCCGCGAATACTATTCTGCTTCTTTTCATCTGCACCTCCTGTAAGCCTGTACTATACTGTTAAGAGCTATTTTATCACCATTCCGTAGGCATTGCTATATTAATAATTAATCTTATATCTTTATGGCATGCTTTTTAATGACTTATTCCATATGTTCTCCCAAAGGTTTGCTAAACCATTTTAAAGATTAATGAAACGAAATGGCGCAAGCTTCACCTGCAATACTCAATAAAACCAAAAAAGCACCCAAACCCTAACGGTCTGAGCGCTTTCCTATTATTCTTTACTTTTCACAGTTTATTTTCTGTTTTTTTGCAATTCCCTTTCGTCATACCCTTCGCATATAGTAAGTAAGTCAAACATATAAGGATTGTTTAACGTCTGTCTCGCTAGGTCTGATTGATATATAAAATATGGCTTCTATATTCTTGCACTGGTTAATGATTCGTTGATTATGCCCGCACGGTATTTGTTTGACACAATGAATTACTCTTTCATCAAATTGGGCTACACCCTGTAGCCTTTTTCTGTAGAAGGAGTACTATCTTCTAGTATCCATTACCTAGTGCCATTGGAAAAAGAGCGCAAGCTTCGCCTGCAATACTCAATAAAACCAAAAAGCACCCAAACCCTAACGGTCTGAGCGCTTTCCTCTTGTAGACAGATACCGCATAAATAGCTTATTTTTATTTCTTCGTCAGATACTTACGAATATCCAAGGATGCGGCAATAAAGATTACGATACCGATGGCGATGTACTGCGCGTTGGCATTTACACCAAGGTACTGTAGTGCAGTCTTTAAAAGCTCCAAAACCGCCACACCGATGAAGGCACTGGATACCTTACCTCGTCCTCCGGTTACGGATACACCGCCCAGGGCGCAGGCTGCGATAGCCTCCATCTCATAACCAAGTCCGGTATTTACGGAAGCACCTCCGGCTTTTGCTCCCAGCATATAGCCTGCCATGCCGTAAAATGCTGCCGCCTTCGCATAAATCAATACCAAGGTAAGGTTTACAGGAACACCGGCAACCTCTGCCGCCTGTGGGTTTCCACCGATAGCATACATATATTTTCCATGTCTGGTCATGTTAAAGATGAACCAGGTTAATGCAGCCATCAAAAGAGCAATCCAGATTAAATAGCTTAAGCCTAAGAATTTTCCGGTAGAGAAAACGGTATAGGACTCAATGTAGCCTCCCAAAGGGAGTTGCGTTGGTGTAGAGAAGACCTAAACCGTAGATGATTTCCATCATTGCCAGGGTAGCAATGAAGGGAGGTACGGAAAGGTAAGCAATAAACCAACCGGTGATGGTGCCGAAGAGGGCACAAATCAGCATAACCAGGAACAATACCACGAAGGGATTCATGGGACTAATCTTAAGTAAAATTCCATTTCCCATGGAAGCCCAGGGCTCGGACTGGAAGAAACGTCCGGAATAATCCGCCTTTTGCAGAAGAGTTCCTGCAAGGCAGGCACCGAATCCGATCATACGTCCTGCAGAAAGGTCACAGCCTGCGGTAATAACGCAACCTGCAATTCCTAAGGCGATAACTAGACGATAAGACATATTTTGCCAGAAGGTTCATTCCGTTATCCGCGGTTAAAAAGTTCTTTGTGGTCAATCCTGTGTAAATGACCAGGATGAACATAACGATAATAACGCCGTTATTAATCAGAAAATCCGTTAATTTTTGTTTTTGTGTCTTTTCCATTTTCTTTCCCCCTAAAACATCGTAGCAAAGTTCATTACATTTTCCTGGGTCATTTCTTCCTGCTGATTCAGCTCTCCGGTGAGCTTTCCGTTACACATTACGCAGATACGGTCCGCCATGCCCAGAAGCTCCGGCATTTCCGAAGAAATCATAATGATCGCCTTGCCCTGTTTTTGCCAACTCTTCCATGATTTCATAAATCTCATGCTTTGCCCCGATATCAATACCTCTCGTAGGCTCATCCATAATCAGAATATCCGGATCCTTGGCCAGCCAACGGGAAATGATTACCTTCTGCTGGTTTCCTCCGGAAAGATTTCCGATATGCTCTTTCATGCTGGGGGTCTTGATGGACAGACGCTTGATATTGTCATCCACCACCTTGTTAATGGAAGGATGGTCCAGCATAATTCCTGCCTTTAAATACTTCTTATAAATCGAAACACCCACATTGTCCTTGATGGAGAGACAGCCGAAAATACCGTTTCCCACGGCGATCCTCGGTAATCATACCGATACCCGCATCCATGGCATCTCTGGGTCTTTTTAATATTCACTTCTTTACCGTGAACTTTGATGGTTCCTTTAGCCAAATGACGGATACCGAAGATTCCTTCCATCAGCTCCGTTCTTTGGGCACCTACCAGATCCGCCGAAGCCCAGAATCTCGCCCTTTTTGATGGAGAAAGAAACTCCCCGGAAGGATTTTTCATGGATAGAGGTCAAATCCTCCACCTCCATAATGGTTTCTCCAATGCTGTGATGATGCTCCGGATAAATATTGCTTAACTCTCTACCTACCATCTTGGCAATAATCTGCTCGGTGGTCATCTCCTCTGCGGGCCAGGTTCCTACATAGGTTCCGTCACGCATGATGGTGATATCATCGGAAATCCGCTTGATTTCATCCATCTTATGGGAAATATAAATCATGGCTACGCCCTTTCTTCTTCAAATCTCCCATAACCTTAAAGAGGAATTCTACTTCCTTATCGGAAAGAGAAGAGGTAGGCTCGTCAAAGATAATGACCTTGGCATCGTGGGAAACCGCCTTGGCAATCTCCACCATTTGCATCTGTCCGATGGATAAGGAGGACAAAGGCGCCTTCACATTGTAAGATAAACCAAGCTCGGACAACCACTTCTCCGTATCCTGATTCATCTTCTTATGGTCAATCATCTGAATCGGTCCCAGCTTTTTCACCGGGAAACGTCCCAGATACATATTTTCCGATACGGAACGGGCCAGTACCGGCTGCAATTCCTGATGCACCATGGCTACACCGTGCAGCATTGCATCATCAGGATTGTTGATTTCTACTTTATTTCCATCCAGATAAATCTCTCCCTGATCCATCTTATAAATGCCGAACAGGCACTTCATCAGGGTGGATTTTCCGGCTCCATTTTCTCCCATTAAGGCATGCACCGTTCCGGGACGAACGGACAGCTGCACCTGGTCTAGGGCCTTTACACCCGGAAATGATTTGGAGATATTTTTCATTTCTAACTTATACTCTGCCATTTCCTCCTCCATTTCTTCACACTACTCTTAGAATGAAAAACAATCGGGGAGGCAAATACACAATGCATCTGCACTCCCCAAATTCGTTCTGTATTGGGAAAATGTTTTCTGCTCCTATTTCTTTAGCAAATCTCCATTTTCCTGAAAAATCCATGCTTTGAAAAAGTTTTTCCTGCAAATCTTATTACTTTAAGAGATTTAATACATCCTGTGCGTTGTCCTTGGTAACCTTTACATAGTCACAACCGATGTAGTGGTCATTTCCCTTACCGCTAAGGTAGTTGATAGCTGCATCTCCTGCTGCGTGGGACTGTGTAAGGAAGTCGTTAAATACGGTTCCGGTCTGTGTTCCTGCCAATACGTTCTGGCAAGCCTCTTCAAGAGCGTCAACACCTACCAGGTAGATATCCTTTCCAACGGTTCTTCCTGCTGCCTGAATAGCCTGTAATGCGCCGAGAGCCATGGAGTCGTTGTTACAGAAAACAACCTCGATATCTTTACCGTTCTTTGCCAATGCGTTAGCAACCAAAGACTGTGCAAGAGCCTGATCCCAGTTACCAACCTGCTCGTCTAACTTGTTTACTTCCATGCCGGCATCCTGTAATGCCTTAACGGAGAACTCTGTTCTATACTGTGCATCGATGTTCTCAGGGTCACCCTTGATCATGATGTAGTCAACTTTTCCGTTGCCGTTCATATCCAGCTTATCCATTCCAACGGAAGCGATAATCTCTCCCTGAAAGGTTCCGGACTGACGAGCGTCACATCCTACATAGGTTACATCCCAGTTCTTCTCTTCCCATCTCTTCTCTTCGTCCTGATCCGGCTCTCTGTTGATGTAAACCAATGGAATTCCGGCAGCCTGTACCTTATCGGTGATGGTAGCAGCAGAGGAAGAGTTAACAGGGTTAACAATCAAAACGTCTACCTTATCGGTGATGAAGTTCTCGATCTGGTTGGTCTGTGTAGCCTGGTCATTAGCACCGTCCATAATCTTGATGTTCTCTTTCTTGAATCCCTTGGATACAAGATAATTTTCCAGCTCTGTACGGAAGAGAGTCATGAAGTTATCAGAGAACTGATAGATACATACGCCAACCTTCTTGTCGCTGAAGTCTCCGCTCATTTCTTCTACAGCGGCCTTGGTTCCTTCCATCGCCTTCTCTGTTGCCTTTGCACTTTCCTTCTGCTCAGCAGCTGCGGTAGTTGTCTTTCCTGCATTGCTGCTGCCACATGCAGCTAACATAGATACGGCCAATGCGGATACTGTCAAAGTGCTTAAAATTCTTTTCATTTTTCCTCCTGTTCGAAATAACTTTCGACTATGTTTAATAACAAGGAGGATTATAGCTTTTCTTTTTTCAAAAAAAAATAGAGTTTTCTTCTTTCATTCTTAGAATTTTTTAGAATTCGGAAGTTTGGTGTTTTTCTACAAAAGAACTCGTTTTCTATGCAATACAGGTCTGAAAGGGGGCACGCTTTCGCTAGCTTCGCCCCTCCTCTATATTTTTACTGTCCGATAAAATGTATAGAGGTCTATCCTTCAGTTCTTCAAACAAAAATAGCGATATATTCTCCGATAATTCCGATGACAAAAAGAGCACCGCAAACATAAAGCAAAGCACCACCACGATGGTGGCATAGCCGGAGGGGCGCCCTTTCTGGTTAAAAGGGTGTAAATCAAAAGCAGGGTTCCCAGTCCTCCACTGCAAATGGCCGCAAAAATCCCAAGCTGTAAGGGCAAATTGGAAAATGTAAAGAGGGTGTTTTTGGAAAACCGCCAAAGCTTACTTAGAGAGTAATGGCTTTGCCCCGCCTGCCTTGCCGCCGCCTCATAGCGAATGCTGGTTTTGGGAAAGCCTACGGACTGGACAAAACCCCGAAGGTAACGGACTTTTTCCCGGTAATGCTTCTTTAAAACCTCCTGCACCTTTTTGGAAATGCCAAAGAAATCGGAGGCATTTTCCTCAAAATGCACCGGAGAAACATGGTTTAAAATCCAGTAAAACAGGGCGGAAGTGATGTTCTTCACAAAGCCTGCAGAAGGATTCTTGGTGCGCACCATGGACACCACCTGATAGCCCTCCTCCGACTTTTTAAGCATTTCCGAAATCAACTCGGGAGGATGCTGTAAATCCGCATCCATAAAAGACCAGGAAATCTCCCTTGGCATGGTCCAGGCCTGCGGTCATAGCCGCCTCATGGCCAAAAGTTCCGGGGAAAAAGGACAGTACCCGCACGTGCTCCTTGTCTCTCTCTGCAAAATCTTCTAAAAGAATGGCACTTTTATCCTGAGAGCCGTCATTGACAAAGACAATTTCATAGCCATAGCCCAGCTCCTGTAATTTTTCGCAAGACTGACTGCAATGCTGGTAAAACTGCTCCAAGCTGTCTTCCTCGTTATATACGGAAACAATAACACTACAAATCTTTTCCAAGTTCATCCCTTCTCTCTAAAACAATCCCTCATTGAAATGATTTTTTTCTTGAGCTCCTTATCCGTCCTAACTTTTTTTAGCCATCTCTGTTCAACGACTTTAGCAAGGTCTTTTATCCATCACCGACTTAAATCATTTCCTCGTGGCTAGGTACCTGCTCCTCTTTCTTGGGGGGTGTCATATAATCCCCATATAGCATTTTCAATACACTGTCGATAGTCTGTCGGTACCGGAAATTCCTTTTCCGGCAAAGGGCTTATACTGCACCGGCTCCTCCCAGCTGTATTGCACCTTTACAATACTGGAAGTCCGGCTGATAATTGGAAAAATACAGGAAATCCTCTCCTCTTCTTTGACTCTTCTCTCTTCGTGCTCCCCTGAGCCCATTTGTCCTGCAAAGGAAAAAAAGAAAAGGGGCAGGGGAAAGACATTTTCCCAAAGTGGCAAGAACCGCCACAAAGAGCTTTGCCATGGGAGAATACTTCTGAAAAATCCAGCTTTCTCCGATGTCCCCATGGCCAGGCCGAAAATCATCTGCTGTCGAAAAACGATACAGCTTATCTAAAAAGGGCATTTCTCGGGGCAGTCATCCAAAAATAAAAGCAGTCCACCCAAAGATGATTCAGCTTTCCTTCGTAAAAGGCATCCTCTTCTCCCTCAACTTCCCGTCTTTTTGCTGTTAAAGATCCACAATACGGGGTACAAAGTCATAAAAGGAACGACCGTTTCTATAGCTGTTAGGCATCAGTAAAGGGCAAAGTTTTCCGAAAGTTCCTCCTTCGCCACCCTTTTCAAACTTTTTCCCATTCCTCCCGTAAAAAAGCAAAGATCCACATCATCATCCCAGGGATAAAAGCCTTCATGGCGAATGGCTCCCAGCAGGGGTTCCGGAATCTAAGCGGTAGCTGATTTTATGTTTTTCACAAATACGGTGAATCTCCTCCAAAATGGCGAAGCCCCGCCTCTGCTTTTCCGCTAAATCCATACCCTACCCTTTCTACGGTTTCTACCCTAAAATAGCTTTACTCTTATTGCTCCGAGGCAAAAGGCCAAAACCTGTGCTTCGGAAAAACTTCCGTAAGTCCTCTCCTCTGTGCCATGCCTTGTACCAATCCACGGTTTTCTCCACCGCTTCCTTAACGGTATAACGGGGCTGCCAGCCAAAGACTTTCTTTAGCTTCTCTGTACTTAGCTGTAAAAATCCGGCTTCATGGGGGGCATTGGGCTCCGCCTGATTCTCCCAGCTTGCATTCTCTCCCCAGAACTCCACAAAAAAGTTCTGCCAAGGCTCCTGTGGTAATGGCATCGGAAAGCTCCGGTCCCACATTGTAATAGCCGGCAAATTGCTTTCCCTCTTCCCCTGCCTGTCTAGCTACAATTTCCAGATAGACAAAAAGCGGCTCCAAGACATGCTCATAAGGGCGGACAGAATAGGGATTTCGAATGCCGATAGGCTCTCCCTTAATGCTTTTTCGTACACAGTCCGGAATAATACGATCCTTTGCGAAATCCCCTCCACCGATGACATTTCCGGCTCTTGCGGTGGAAATCCGCGGAAGAAAGCTTTTGCCTTTTCCATAGGCGGAATCCTCGGAAAAGAAGGACTTCTGATAACTATGGGTTACCAGCTCCGAGCAAGACTTGGAGTTGGAATAGGGATCATGTCCATCCAGCTTCTCCTCCTCCATAAAGGCGTGTCCCTCCTGATCCGGATTCTCGTAAACCTTGTCCGTAGTAACATTTAATACGGAACGAACAGAGGGACAATGCCGTACCGCTTCCAGAAGATTCACCGTTCCCATCACATTGGTCTCGTAGGTTTCTCTGGGGAACAGGTAGGATTCCCGCACCAGGGGCTGTGCCGCCAAGTGGAAAACCAATTCCGGCTCCGCCTCCTGCATCGCCTTCCTTAAATGGTCATAATCCCGCACATCTCCCTCGATGGAATGCATCCCCTTTTTCTAAAGTTTAAGAGGGAAAATAAGGCTTCCGGCTCTTCCTTTAGGGCATAGCCGGTGCATTCCGCTCCCATCATTTGCAAAATCAAACTAAGCCACGCCCCTTTAAAACCGGTGTGGCCTGTTAAAAATACTTTCTTCCCCTGATAAAAGGCTTTTAATTCTTGAAAATGCATTTGTCCCCCTACTTCCTTAAAGCCGATACTTCCTCTGTGGTTTTACTGATTTTCTAACGGCTGACAGCGCAATTCGCTGACAAAATGACTACACGTCTACTAGAAAAAGCGTCCTTTGCTACCAACGCTTCCAGGGCGCCTTGCCGCTTGCCCACAGCTCTTCCAAAAGCTTCTTCTCTCTCTGGGTATCCATGCACTGCCAGAAGCCGTCATGATAATAGCCCATCAGCTTGCCTTCCGCCGCAAGATTCTGCATGGGACTTTGCTCTAAAATGGTATTGTCGTCCTGAAGATAATCAAAGATTTCCGGCTCCAGCACCATAAAGCCGCCGTTAATCACTGCGCCGTCCTTTTCTTCCTTCTCCCGGAAAGAACGAATCTGCCCTTCGGCATCCACATCCAAAACACCCTTTTGCTGGGCAAGGTTTACCATGCTGATGGTAGCCAGCTTGCCATGCTTTTTATGGAAGTCCAAAAGAGCCTCCAGATTCACATCGGAAACCCCGTCCCCATAGGTCAGCATAAAGGGCTCATGCTTTAAGTATTTTTCCACCCGCTTTAATCTTCCGCCGGTCATGGTGTGAAGACCGGTATCCACCACGGTTACCTTCCAGTCCTCCGCCTCGCTGTTATGAACCTCCATGGTATTCTTTCCCATGTCAAAGGTAATATCCGCATTGTGCAGAAAATAGTTGGCAAAATATTCCTTAATCAGGTACTGCTTATAACCTGCCAAAATGATAAATTCCTTAAAGCCGTAGGAAGAATAATATTTCATGATATGCCATAAAATGGGCATTTCTCCGATTTCAATCATGGGCTTCGGCTTTAAATGGGATTCCTCCGAAATTCTGGTGCCTAAGCCTCCTGCAAGAAGAACAACCTTCATCTCTTCCGTCCTTTCTTTTTTTCTTTAGAGTATAGCACAGAGTCCTTAGAAAATAACAGCGGAAAGATATCTTTAAGGATTCCTTCCGCTATTTTTTTC
>BNJV01001225.1_pt1 | contig 97721 bp, 152 predicted proteins | sample 8540591 | NCBI WGS metagenome assembly BNJV01 (sample SAMD00202457, study PRJDB9452) | human saliva metagenome | host: Homo sapiens | reverse complement strand
TGTGCGTTACGTATTGCTTATTAACCGCGCTGGCTGGTGAATGACATTCTCGGCGAGGCCGGTTCGGAAACGCGGGGCGAAGCGCAGAAGAAGCTGGACATTTTCGCGCACGAGAAAATCAAGGCGCCTTTTTGGCGCGTGATAACGTCGCCGGTTTTGCCTCGGAAGAAGAAGAAGATCATCGCCTTCCCAGAGAGAAGAACAGCAACGCCAAATACATCGTCCTCACCGACCCCTCGACCGCTCATCAATATTGACGTAAAACGTCGCCGTCGGCACGATATCCATCACCGCCGCGTCACCCCCATCGGCAGCGGTTACGCTCGAAGACTTCTTGCAGCCGGGCAGCCGCCAGGTGGCGGCCGCTACGTCGTCTGCGGCTCCTCGACCATGCTGGTGTACACCACCGGCAACGGCGTCAACTGCTTCACCTACGACCCCTCGCTCGGCATCTTCTGCCTCTCGCACGAAAACATCCGCATCCCGGACGACGCAGCATGTACTCCATCAACGAAGGGCAGTACCTCAAATTCCCGCTCGGCGTGATACATCAAATACTGCCAGGAAGTCGACAAAGCGCACGGGCGCCCCTACACCTCGCGCTACATCGGCTCGCTCGTCGCCGATTTCCACCGCAACATGCTCAAAGGCGGCATCTATATGATCCCTCGCAGCAACTACCCCAACGGCAAACTGCGCCTGAACTACGAAGCCAGACCCGATGGCGTTTCCTCGCCGAACAGGCGGGGGCAGCGCTGCACGGCTATCAGCCGTATCCTCGACATCCAGCCGACTGCGCTGCACCAGCGTGTGCCGCTTTACGTCGGCCAAAAACATGGTCGGCAAAAGTGATGGAGATGATTCGCGACAACCCCGATCCGGAGGCTAAACCGCGCGGTAAGCGCCATCGCTCACATACGCCACGCGAGCACTCCGGTGTATGTGTAAAACGCAAGGAGGCCAGGCTCGGCCACGCGTGACGAGCCGCTACAGCGACAACAAAACAGGACAATGCCGCACCCCGCGACGTGCGTTGCTCTGCCTGACAGCGCCGTCGCGAGGCACATCCCCGACCGACAAGGAGCAAACCATACGACATAGAAGTCCGCGGAGTGAGACACGACGCCCGCCTCTACCCGGCGGAGAGAACGCGCGCGGCTACGCCTTCGCATCCGCGTCCCGAAACCTGCAGGTACGCCGCGCCGGACTGCCACGAGCGCCCGCCTGAGCCAATAGCCACCTACGGCGAACCGCTGCGCTATCCTGGACGCGCGACGGCAATGCTGCACACCCAACTCCCTGCGCGCGACCACTATGGCGGCTGGATTGACGCGCAGCAGCCACTGAGCCGCACAGCAGCGAACCGCACTGGACGCACACCACCATCGCCGTTGCCCCCGTCACCGCCGCGCCCGACCTCAAAAGCCCCTGGCTGACCGCCCCCTGCCGCCGGATCGCCTGCCTCGAAAATCATCGGCGAAGACGGCGACTACCTGCAAAGCGCACGACAGCGGCTGGCTGCACCGTCGCCACACCAGCCTGCCGCACGAACTCACCGACCCGGTCAGCGCGGCGCGCAGCCAAATCGGGCGCAGCTACGTCTCGCGGCGCGGCATGGCGGGATTCGACCGCTCGGCGTCGCCCACGAGCTACCGCCGCGCCGGCTGCAGCATCGCGCGACAGCGACCTGCAAGAAAAATACGCAGCGCGCACCACAAAAACCATCAAAACTGGAAGACCTGGCGCAGCGGCGCTGCTCTACCCGCCCGGCCACGCATGCTGGCGAACGGCCCTCACGCACGTCATCCACGCCAGCGGCCACTACGCATGCACGTCGTCGCCGAAAACTCGCCGACGCGCTCGCCCGCTACCGCGACACCATGGGGCGACAACACCGCCTGAACATCTCACCGCTGGGACGCGAAAAACCCTTCGTGCACGTTCCTTTGGCTGAACCCAGGGGCTGTTGGATAATCGACGTGCCAAGCCCCTCTCGCTACGCGAGTACGGCGCCTCCTCTGGGACTCGAACAGCTCACCACGCGAGAGAGGGGTTGGGGTGAGGGCAAGCAATCCGATTGAAAAACAGGAATTTTGGTTCATCAATGATTGTATCTCAGGTTCCCTTGAAAAAGGCGGACGCCTGCTGCGGGAGCAGCCCTCGGTACTCCATGCAAAAGTGCGGACGCATTTGCATCAGACGGGTACCCGCCTGCGCAGGCTTCTGCAGCAGGGAGGGGATGTCTCACTGCCAACACGCCCTGGTGCCGTCCGTGCCCATCGATAACCCAACAACAAAAAGAAACCCGCGACCTCGATCACGCCGCCCTGCAACCCGCTGCCGCTGGACGTCATCTCCATCCAGTCGCGGTCGTTCGGCGGCACCGTCGGCAACAACGCCGCGCTGCCGACTATGCGTCACGGCATCCGCGCCACTGCCGTGCCGACCGTGCTCTACTCCAACACCCCCGCACTACGACACCATCCACGGCGGCGCTGCGTCCCCCGCCGACTGGTTTGCGCCACCTCAAAGCACCTCGAACGCCGCCGCGCTGTCTTCAGATCGACCCGCGCCATCATCCTCGGCTACCTCAGCAGCGCCAGGCAGGCGAGACATCCTCGCCGACTGGCTGGACGGCGAAAAAGCGCGCCGCCCGCAGCTGCTGCATCAGCATCGACCCGGTACCGGGCGACCACGACAGCGGCCTCTGCGCGCCCCGAACTGCTGCTGCGCTGCCGCGACCGCTCGTCGCCTGCGCCGACCTCATCACGCCGAACCACTGCGGGCTCGCTACCTGGGCCAGCGCCCGACCACCGACGGCTACGCGACGCGACCGTCGCCGCCGCGCTCGGCCTGCTCGGCGCGCGCGCGTTTCGGAAAACCGTCATCGTCACCAGCAGCGCGCCAAAGCGGCGATCGCTAGCCTCATCGTTACCGCCGAACACGTCGCACAAAGCAGCCATCCGCGCATCGGACAGCGACGTCAAAGGCTGCACGGGCGATGCCTTCCATGCCGCGCTCACCGCCGCCTTTGCTCAATGGCGCAGCGCGGCTTGCCGACGCCGGCACTGAAAGCGCGGGCGACTGCGTGGTGCCGCCCTGCGCTATACGGGCTGCCGCAGAAAACAGCGGCGAACTGCGTTTCCCGCCGCAATAACTCGCCCCAAGAACTATAGAAAACAGAAGCAGGAAAACCGCCGATAGCTCTCCTCTGTGCAGCAAAACCATGCACTTGCGCAGCAAGAGAGAGAAAAGGAGTGCGCGCTAAAACAGCAGCGTTTTAGCAGCTTGGCATCCTGAAATACTCACAACAACAACGTTGCGACCACATTATCCAAAACAAATGACAAAGCAGCGCTTAAGCGGTGCATACAAAAACCAAATACCCCTCACTGCTAAAATAAAGTCCCATGATAATCCCCAACAAAATCCGAATGATAAAGCCTCCAATTTTGCGTAGATTACAAAAGTTGAAAACCCCTTCTAATAACCTAAAACAAAAAGAAAACACACCGTTATTGAAAACCGTCCCTGCTCCAAAGGGATTGGTGACTTGTTTGTAACTCAACAACCTTGTTGCTCTTGTATTGAAAAACCGTCCCTGCTCCAAAGGGATTGCGACATTAGGGCTAATTAAACCTCTCATAATACCGACATATTGAAAATCAACCTGCTCCAAAGGGGATTGCGACGACGGCGCATTGCTTGTTACGTTATCCCAGTTGATTGAAACCGTCCCTGCTCCAAAGGACGAGACGTTGAGGCGCTGCGAAGAGCATTTATATATATTGAAAAACCGTCCCTGCTCCAAAGGATTGCGACAGACCGACCGGAAACCCTTGCTGTCTTGCGACAATTCGAAAACCCTGCTCCAAAGGTTTATAAAATGCCGATATCGTCGGCATTTTTTTCGTGATGCGCGCGTTGGATGCGCGGCGGGTTTCTGGCGGGTTCAGGTCATGTTCGCCGTTGCTTCCCGCCTGCGCCCAGCGCGCTTTCTTTGACGATGCACATCGGTTGCCGCCGACCGGCAGGTGTACGGCGCGGCATTGACCGCGAAGATGTCGGCGAGCAGCGCTGGGTCAGCATCGCTGGCTGCTGGCGACGAGTTGCCCCGCTTGCAGCACGATGAGGTGCGGTCGCAGTAGCGCGCCGCCTGGTTCAGGTCGCAGGACGGTGATGACGGTCGTCCTTTTTCTTGTTGGGCGCGCATCACGTCCACGCTGACGGTGGTTGGTCGAGGTAGGTGGTCGGTTCGTCCAGAAGCAGGTACGGCGTTTCCTGCGCCAAGGTCATGGCGAGGAAGGCGCGCTGTTGTTGGCCGCCGGAGAGTTCGTCCACGCTTGTCGGCGAGCGTGTCGGTGGTGGTTGCCATGACGCGCGCGACGATGTCCAGGTCGGCTTTGCCGAGCCGTCCCCAGAGGTTGAGGCGGGGCTCTGCCGTAGCCGACGAGGGTGCGCACGCTGATGCCTCTCCCGGGCACCATGTGTGTGGTGCTGCGGCATGAGAGGCGGCGCGCAGCGGCGCGGGCTCATGTGGTAGATGGCTTTTCGCTGTCGAGGGTGACAGCCGCCGCTTGCGGCGGCAGCAGGCGCGGGGCGAGGGTTTTGAGCAGGGTGGATTTGCCGCAGCCGTTCGGGCCGATGGCGCGGTGATTTTTGCCTTCCCGGCAGGGTGGCGTGATGCAGGATTTTGGCGTCGCCGTAGCTGGGCAGTAGGTTGTGATGCAGTGCCATTATTTCCGTCGAGGAGGAGAAGAAGAGGGCGCGCAGCCGATGAGGGCGGTGGAAGACGTTTGCCGGCAGTTCGAGCGGTGGTGACGCTGCGCACGGCGATGTCGCTCTCACTTGCATGAGCGCGCCGGTGAGCAGGCGCGGCGGGCAGGAGGGACGATGTGGCGGCCGCCGACGAGTTTGCGTGCCAGATGCGGCGCGACGAGGCCGAGGAAGGTGATCGGCCTGGCGACGGAGACGGCGATTGGCGGCGAGACGACGCCAGTGCCAGGAGCAGGTTGTGCTGCGCACGCACGCCGACATACCGAGGGTCGCCGCTTTTGGGTCGCTGGCGGGGTCAGGAGGTCGAAGGCCTTTGCTGGCAAAGAACGCCAGCGGCAGCAGCAGGGTAAGGACGGGCACGGCAATCTGGACGAAGACCCAGGAGCGGTTCCAGAGGTTGCCGGCAAGCCAGACCATCGCGGTGTTGGAGGTTTTGCGGCCAGGTGAGCAGCAGGTAGTCGGCGATGGCGGCGCGTAGGAAGAGGGCGACGCCAATCAGCGCCATATTTGCAGCGGCCCGGTATTTTTGCGGGTGAGCGCCAGCAGGATGGCGAAGGCGGCTGCGGCGCCCAGACAGGCGGCGAGCGGCAATGCCCACAGCGGCAGGTTACTGATGAAGGTGTGAGGGTGAGGACGGCGGCGAAATGCGCCGTGGTTGATGCCGAGGATGTCGGCAGAGGCGAGCGGGTTGTGGATGAGCCCCTGATGATGGTGCCGGAGAGGGCGAGCGCTGCGCCGATGTAGATGTGGCGAGATGGCGCGCGGCAGGCGGTGGCTAAGCAGATGTCAAAATCGCGCGCGAGGAAGCCGTGCCAGATTTCGGCGGGCGTCAGGTTTAGCGCCGAAGGCGAGCGCGCCGTAGAAAGGCGAGGATGACGAGCGCGCCGAGGATGAGAGTTGGCGTTTGGGGTGGTTCATGTGTCGCTCCGGCGTTTGGCGGGCAGGACGAAGCAGGGCGCGCCGATGATGGCGAGCACCGCACCGGCGGGCAGTTGCGCCGGGTGGGCGAGGTGGATGGCCAGCACGTCGGCGGCGACCAAGAGCAGCGCGCCGAGCAACGCGCCGCCTCATCGGCACGGCGGGCGCAAGTCGTAGCCAATCCAGAATTTGGCGATGCGGCACCAGCAGGCCGAGCCAAAGGCGATGGGGCCGGTGATGGCGACACTCGCGCCGACCCACAGCGGGACGATGGACATTGACCACCATGCCGCGCAGTTGGCGCACGCAGCGTCGGGCTGACTGCGCCGCGTCGTCGGAAAGCGAGCAGGTTCAGCTTCGGCATCAGCCAGAGCAGCGGCAGGATGGGCAACGGCGCACGGCCAGAACTGGTGCGCTGCAGACCAGGTGAGATTGCCAGACTGCCCGCCAGCCAGCGCATGACGCCGCCCCGCCTGCGCCTCATCCGGCAGGAGCGAGGCGCGGCCAAAGGGCGACGCAAAAGGCGCTGACGGCCATCCCGCGAGAATCAGGCGGTTTTGCTAAACAGCCGCCGCTGTGGCTGATATACATCACCAGCGACCACGACCAGCGCCCCGCCGATAGCGGCCGCGGCAGAAAGACTGGTGCCGCGCAGAAAATGCTGCACCGCGCCTGCGCCGAGACCCAATCACTCGCCGGACGCTGCATGAAAACGGGGACAGCGGCAAGCACTCGGCGAGCGTACACAGCGCGCGGCAATGGCGAGCGCGACCGGCTGCGTTCATGCGCGACGCCAACTGTTCCAGGCGACGCCGAGCAGCAGGACGAAGCGCGGCAAGCGCCAGCGCGGTGGCGTGACACACCGGCAGGCGTAACCGAGAGCGAAAATCGCCCGCCGCTGAAGACGTCAAAAACACACCGGTGAGAAGATGCGGGCCCGGCGCCCGCGCACACCGAAAGCAGCGACGGCGAGGCAAGCGGATTGACGCGTCATCGTTTGCAACAGCAATCCGCTTACTGCCAGCACCGCGCCGACCAGAATCGCGGTAATCGGGCGCGGCAGCCGCACCTCCAGCACCACGCGCTGATCCAGCGACAGCCCCGGCTGCGACGGATGCGACAGCACGGCGAGCACCTTGCCGATGCCCGAACCCTGCGGCAAAAACAGCCAGGCCGCATATAAAGACAATGCCGCTAATGCAATCAGCGGCAGCCAGCTCTTTCAGCCATATAGGCAAGAATTTCGCGAGGGAAAACCGGGTGGGAAAAGGCGGGGTAAAGGCGTGTTTAATTCGAACTCCTCGCGAAGTCGGGAGGGTCGAGGTGCTCGAGCGTTTGTTCAAAATCGTGAGAAGCTGGTTTTAGCGTTCTATATAGTGACAAGGCTACCGATATGTCCCTCCCGTGGGGAAGGTTAGGGTGGGGCAGCAAACGTGAAAAATCGGAATCTTAACTCGTAAATAACATTATCCACCCCTCCCGGGTTCCCTGCAGGCAAACGCCTTTTCAGGAGCCCGCAAAATCATTGCTTGGCGACCGCATCACGCACCTGTTCCGCCATCAGCTTGGCAGAAACCAGCCCGCGTGAACGCGCCCACAACCGATCATACTCGACATTATGCGGTGCTGGCGACCTTGAGCGCGCGCCCACAGCGACTCCTTCTCCCACTTGCGCACATCTACCCTCGCGATAATGCGCGACAAAGAGCCAGTCCGGGTCTTGCGCGAGGAACTGCTCCAGCCCGATTTCATAAAACGCCTTGCCATCGAGCGGCTCCCGCAGTTTGAAACCGAGTCCGGCGACTACCCACCGGCAAAAGTAACTTGGAGAACAGGTCAAACGTATTCTCGCGCGATGCACCGACGACAGCGGGTCTGCCCGCCGGAATATGCGCCTTGATATCATCGAACTCCTTGACCAGCGCATCGACCTTGGCCTTCATCGCGTCGTGCTTGCCGACCGCGTCGCCAATCACCTGCGCTTGGGCAGAATGTCGTCAAAACCGGCCATAGCGTGAATTCAAAAGCAGCACCGGCGCAATCTTGGACAACTCGTCATAAGCGGCGGCGTGGCGGTCCTTGTCCGCGATGATGAGATCCGGCTTGAGCGACGCAATCGTCTCCATATTTGGTCGTGCGCGCGTGCAGCGACGGGACGTCCACGGCTGAATCAATTCGCACCGGCGATGACCGTGGTCGGCCTTGTTGTCATCGGCAACACCAACCGGCGACACGCCCACATTCGCCAAAGCATCGACGAACGAAAACTCCAGCGCCACACGCGCTGCGGCGTTTTCTCCAGAGTGAGTTCGCCGTGCTCGTCCTTGACGGTAACGGCAGCCTGTGCGGCAAAGAAAACGCCGCCAGCGCGGCAAAGGAAAATACGTCTGTGCATAAAGAAGCTCCAAGAAAAATCAAAACGATAGGGTTGCTATTCCCGGCGGCGCAGTAGTAACAGCAAAGCGGGGCGCGCACTACTAAAAACCCAGACAGCACCCATTGACATCCACATTGCCACCATACGCAAACAGCGCATCGGCACCGCCAAACAACCGGACACCCATCGCGTAAAAATCCCCGCTTCGCCCGATGATTGCGCTAAAAATCCGCGCCTCTTTTCACAGCCGAAACCCCGCGAGCGACGATCCTCTCCAACGACTACCGCGATCGCCGCACCTTCGCCATCATCTCCCACCCCGACGCGGGCGACCACCCTCACCGAAAAACTGCTGCTGTTCGGCGGGCGATTGCGCTCGCCGGTACCGTCAAGGGCGCGCAAGGCGGCGCGCCATGCCACCTCCGACTGGATGAAAAATGGAGCAGGAGCGCGGCATTTCCGTCACCAGCTCGGTGATGCAGTTCCTCACAACGGCCGCGTCAGTCAACCTGCTCGACACCCCGGCCACGAAGACTCTCCGAAGACACCTACCGCACCCTGACCGCGGTGGACTCCGCGCTGATGGTCATCGACTGCGCCAGGGCGTGGAAGAGCGCACCATCAAACGATGGAAGTCTGCGCCTGCGCGACACGCCCATCTTCACCTTTATCAATAAATTAGACCGCGAAGGACGCGAGCCGATGAGCCTGCTTGACGAAGTGGAAGACGTGCTGAAAATCGCTGCGCCCCGTCACCTGGCCGATCGGCAGGGCGCACCCTGCGCGGCGTCTATCACCTCCTCGAAGACAAAGTCTATTTCTACGAGCCGGGCAAAGGCGCGCTGGTCAATAACGGCGAAGAAGTGGAGGGGACTCGACAACCCGCGCCTTGACGAACTGCTGCCGGACAGCATCGCCGCCTTTCGTGATGAAATCGAGCTGTTGCGCGAAGCGGGCAACCCTTCGACCACGACGCCTACTCAGAGGCGAACTGACGCCGGTGTCTTCGGTTCAGCCATCGGCAACTCGGCGTGCGCGAAATGCTAAACGGCTTCGCCCAATACGCGCGCGCCGCGCGCGCCCGCGCCACCACCGCCCGCCCCGTTACCCCGGAAGAAGCGAAATTCAGCGGCTTCGTCTTCAAAATCCAGGCGAACATGGACCCGAAACACCGTCGACCGCATCGCCTTCATGCGCATCAACCCGGCACCTTCACCCCGGGCATGAAACTGCGCCAGGTGCGGCTTGCGCGCGACGTGAAAATCCCGGACGCGCTCACCTTCCTCGCCGCCGAGCGCGAACACATCGACACCGCGGTCGCCGGCGACATCATCGGCATCCACAACCACGGCACCATCCGCATCGGCGACACCTTCACCGAAGGCGAAGAACTGCAATTCACCGCATTCCCGACTTCGCACCAGAATTGTTCCGCCGCGCGTCCGCCTGACAAGACCCGCGCTGAAAATGAAGGCGCTTTTGAAAGGGCTGAGCAACTGTGCGAAGAAGCGCGACATTTCTTCAAGCCGCTCATCGGCAACGACTCATCCTCGGCGCGGTCGGCGTGCTGCAATTTGACGTCGTCAAAGAACGGTTGAAGACCGAATACAACGTTGATTGCCAGTTTGAAGGGGTGAACGTCGCCACCGCGCGCTGGGTCGAAGCGCCGGACGACAAGGCGCTGAAAGCCTTTACCGACAAAAACCAGGCGAACTCGCGCACGACCACTACGGGCGGCTGGTGTACGTCGCCCCCAGCCGCGTCAATCTGCAACTGACGCAGGAACGCCATCCCGATATCCGCTTTGCCGCGACGCGCGACCATTTTGGCGTAAACCGCGCCGATAAAAACGCCGCCGGATAGCCTCTCGGCGGCGTTTTCATGAGAGGCACAAAACCGCCTGCAAAGCAGGCGGTCGAGAGCCGGGAGACGGAGGCGAATCAGCGAACCTGACTGCCGATGACACCGCCGAGGGCGGCACCGCCGAGAATCGCGCCGGTATCGCCGCCAATCGCACTGCCCGCTGCGCCGCCAGCAGCAGCGCCGATAGCGGTGTTGCGTTGCGCCGGGGTCAGGCTGTTGCAAGCCGCCAGATGTGCCCAGCGCGAGCAGCAGAATTGTTTTGCCAATTACAGATTTCTTGCGAGTTTCTCCTGTGAGTCCTAGCACTTGTGTGCGGGAGCAGTATCATAGCGGCCACGAAAAATCGCCTGAACAAAGTCTTACTTTCCGGCAAGTCGTCGCCGTAGCTGGATTATTGCTTGTCCACCGCGTCCAGATTTGCTGTTGGGTTTGCTGTACGCCCGCGTCGAGTTGTTCTTCGCCTTGTTGACGGTTTCGTCTTGGTATTTGAGCAGCGGATTGTCTTCGCGCGCGGAGGATTAGCTGCGCAGGCGCCGTTTTCGGTTTGTCGTCGCAGGCGGTAAGCGCGGCAGCGAAGGCAAGCAGTCGCAGGGCTGTTTTTGCATGGAAACTCGACGGGTGGTTAAAAGCGGGGGCATGACGCATAGCGCTATCGCGGCGCTGGCGCAGTCGTCACCGCCGATTATGGCGGCTGCAGCGGCAAAGCCATCTTTCATTTAACCGCCGCTGTTGGCGGCTTCTTCCCCGCGCGCGGGTATGAATCAGCACCGCAAAATAAAGCACACCGGAGACGCTGATAATCGCCGGGCTGACCGGCAGTTGGCGTTAAAGGCGAGGGTGAAGCCGAGGATGGTTGCCATCGCGGCGAGCAGCGCGACGATGGCGGCGCTTTGTTCCGGCGTTTTGGCGAGGCGGTTGGCGGTGTTCGCCGGGATGATGAGCAGCGCGATGATGACCAGCAGCAGGCCGAAGTACTGCACGGTCGTGCCGATGAACAGACCGATGAGGAGGAGAAAAACGAGGTCGTAGCGGCGGCTCGCCGGGTATTCGGTTTTGGCGATGGCGGGGCTGACGGTCGTGGGGATAAGCGGCTGCCAGAGGACGCGCAGGGGTAAGAGCGAGACGGCGGCGGCGATGACAATGGCGACGAGGTCGTACGCTTCGGTGGCGAGAATGTCGCCAAAGAGGTAGGCAAGCAGGTCGGTGCGCACGTTTTCCATTTGCGACATAACGAGGTGGCCCAAGGCGAGCGCGATATGCGACAGGCTGCCGAGGATGTTGCTTGGGTTTTCCGCCCGCTGCGCTCAATGAGGTGGAGGACAACACCAGAGCAGGGTGATGCTCCAGATACCGATGGCGGGCGGCAGGCCGAGCCAGAGCGCGAGGGCGATGCCGGGAGGGAGGCGTGCGACAGCGCTTCGCCGAAGTAGAGGCGGCGCGAGCTCGATGAGCGCGCCGATGGGCGCAGCAGCGGGCGGTGGTCAGCGCGCAGAGGCAGGGGATGAGGATGTATTGCTAGAAGAACATGGGCTTATGGTTGCGGGTTGGGTGCTCTCCCCTGCTGCTGGGGAGAGGTCGTATTCTCATAGATGACTGTGGTCATGATGATGGGTGTAAATACCGATGGCGTCCAGATGCCGCCCTTCGCCCAGCATGTGGCGGAAGGCGGGGTTGCTGGCGACTGCTTCCGGGCGCCGTGCAACAGATGTGGCGGTTCAGGCAGAGAATGTGGTCGCTTGCGGCCATCACCAGATGCAGATCGTGGCTGACCATCAGGGACTGGCGGCGCGTTCGCCGCGCTGCCAGTCGCGGATGGTCTGGTAGTAGTCGCCGAGCGCCACCGGATCGATGCCCGCCGCCGGTTCGTCCAGCACGATGAGGTCGGGGCAGCGCAGCATGGCGCGCGCCAGGAGCAGGCGCTGCGTTTCGCCACCGGACAGGGTTTGCAGCGGCGTGTCGAGCAGGTGGGCGATGTTGAGCCGCGTCAGCCACAGGCTTTTTGCCGCCTGCGGATGTCGCGCGTAAGCGGCGCGCGGTGATGGGCAGGTCGGCGGGCGGTGGAATTTCTGCGGTACGAAGCTGGTTTTCAGCCCCTGATGCGGCTAATCGTGCCGCGCGAGGGCGGTTGCTGGGCCGAGGATGAGCGAGAGTAGCGTGCTTTTGCCGGCGCCGTTCGGGCCGACGATGGTGAGGATTGGTCGCGACCGATGCTGAAATTGATGTCGTAGAATGTCGCGCCCGTTGGCGCTGAAGGCGATGTCGCTGAGGGTGATGAGGGCGCTCATGTGTGCTCAGGATAAAAATGAAGTTATATGTTATCGGGTTTGACGGGACGAGCCAACGCTGATGCGGGTTAGCGTCGCGGTGCCGCGTCCGCTTGCGGGCAGTTTTGATTATTTGTGCCATGAGCTCGGTCGCGCGGCGCGCGGGTGCGGGTGCCGTTTGGCCGCGGACAGGTGATTGGCGTCGTCGTCGCCGTCGCGCCGGATGCGCTGGACGACGGCTCGCTGAAAACCGTCGCCCGCGCGTTGGACGACGCGCCGCTGCTGGACGCGCCGCTGCTCCAGTTGCTGCGACTTTGCCGCGCGCTACTACCAGCACCCGCTGAGGCGAAGTGGTGCAGGCGGCGCTGCCGAAACTGCTGCGCGAAGGGCGGGCGGCAACGCGCGACCTGCGCGCCATGGCGCATCACCGCCGCCGGACGCGCAGCGCCGCCGGACGCCTCGGCGGCAAAACAGGCGGCCGTTCTCAGCGCGCTCCATGAAAACGAACAGCTTGAGGTCGCGCTGCGCGCCGCGCACCATTGCGGCGCGGGCTGGTTGCGCGACCCGAAAAACGCGGCTGGCTGGAAGCACGCGCCCATTGGCACCGGACTTGACGCCCCCGCCGCCGCCGCGCCGACGCTGAACGCCGAACAGACCGCCGCCCTCGCCGCCCTGCCCGACCGCGGTTTCACCGCCACCCTGCTCGATGGCGTCACCGGCTCCGGCAAAACCCGAAATCTACATCCGCTGGATTGAGCTAATTTCTGACCGCAGACGGCGGCCAGAGTACTGCCGTCGTGCCGGAAATCGGCCTCGTCCGCACCCTCGCCGCTCGCCTCCGCCGCCCGCTTGGCAACCGCATCGCCGTGCATCACCCGCGCTGGCACGACGGCGCCCGCCTCGAACAATGGCTGGCGGTACGCGCTGGCGACGCGCAAGTGCTGGTCGGCACGCGCTCCGCCGTCTTCGCGCCCCGCCCTGCCCTGCGCGGCATCATCATCGACGAAGAACACGACGCCGCCTACAAACAACAAGACGGCTTCCGCACCACGCGCGCGACCTCGCCGCTAAAACGCGCGCAACAGGCAGGCATCCTATCCTTCTCGGCTCGGCGACGCCCTCGCTGAAAGCTACCACCGTGGCGCGGCCACTGGCAGCATCTGCGCCTGACCGCGCGCGCCGCCACGACAACGCCCCCGCCATCCATCTGGAAAACATGGACGGCGCTTCGGCCAGCGGCGGCATGAGCCACGAACTCATCCGCGCCATGCGCCGCACCCCTCGCCGACGGCGGATCAACCCTGCTCTTTCTCAACCGCCGCGGCTACGCGCCGCTCCCTGCGCTGCGACGCCTGCGACTGGCACGCCGCCTGCGACGCCTCGCGACGCCATGCTCACCGTGCACACCGCCAGCCACCGTCTACAACTGCCACCACTGCGGGCGGGAACAACCCTTGCCGACGCGCTGCCCCGCCTGCCACAGCGACAGCCTGCACATGCTCGGCCTCGGCACGCAGCGCCTCGAACAAAGCGTCGCCCGCCAATTCCCGCAGGCACGCCTCCTGCGCATCGACAGCGACAGCTACACCACCAGCCGCCAATTCGAGCGGGCGCTGGCACAAGATAGGCGGGCGAAGTGGACATCATCCCGGTACCCAATGGCTCTCCAAAGGGCACCACTTCCCGCGCCTGCACCTTGCCGCCGTCGTCGATGCCGACCAGGCGCTGTACAGCCCGACTACCGCGGCGAAGAACGGCTGGCGCAATCTGCTGGTGCAAGTCGGCGGCCGCGCCGACGCGAGCCAGGGACAACTGGATACAAACGCGCCAGCCGCAGCATCCCGTCTTCACCGTCCTGAACAACCCCTACGAAGATGCCGCCCGCCGCCTCTACGAACAGCGCGCGCGCACGCGCCGCCGCACCGCGCACAGGTGGCACTGCTCGCCCGCCATACCGACGCCGAACGCGCCCTGCAAACCCTCGCCCACCCGCGACGGCGCACAACAGGCAGGCATCGGCAGAACTGGGTACGGCTCGGCCTGGCGCTCGCCGTTATGCCGCGCAAAGACGGACAGCACCGCGCGCACCTGCTGGTGCAAGCCGACAGCCGCGCCGCCTTCGGCAAAAGAACTGCCGCAACTGACCGCCTGGCTACAGGCACAGGGCAAGGCTTTCGCGTGCGCGTCGCGGTGGATGTCGATCCGCTCTGGCTGGAATAAGGCGGCAAAAGCGCAGCAGAAGCGCTGAATTTACCAGCATACAGAACAAGCCGCTCGCTACGCGCCGCCAATTTCCGAAACAACACACAGGAGCGTGAAACATAGCGAATTCAAGGCGAAAAACCAGCACACCCGAAAAAGACGAAGAATACATGAGCGAGGCGCAACTCGCGCACTTCACCCGTCTGCTCGAAGACTGGAAAAACGGAACCCTCACCGACACGCGACCGCACCAAAAGAACACCATGCGCGACGAACGCGCGCCGACGGCCGACCTCAACGACCGTGCCACGCAAGAAGAAGAATTTCGCTGGAACTGCGCACCCGCGACCGCGAACGCAAACCGCTGCACAAAATTGACAGCGCGTGGATCTCGCATCGCCCGCAAAGACTTGCGGCTGGTGCGATGCGGCGAAGAAATCGGCATCCGCCGCCTGGAAGCGCGCCCTACCGCAGAACTCTGCATTGACTGCAAAGAAATCGCCGAACGGCAAGAACGCAACTTCCACGACGCCTGCTAAACGGCTGCCCGAAAACTCGCGCGAAATTCACTATAATCGCGGCTACCCCTGCTGGGTGTAGCTCAATGGCAGAGCAGAAGCTTCCCTAGTTTACGACTGAGGGTTCGATTCTCACCCGCTCCAGAATTATAAAAAGCGCCTTTTGGCGCTTTTTGTTGCCGCCCTCCATCGCTTTGTCGCGTAGCGAACCGTTCAGCGCCCGCTTCTTCCTATTTCTGCACCCGCCGCACACCGGCGACGTCTTTCACCTGCGCGATGCGGTCAATGACGCGCGAGAGTTGTTCCATGTCGGTGATTTCCAGGCTGAAGCTGCCGTAGATGCGGGTTGCGGGTCGTCCTGCCGCATTTTGATCGTTCAGGATCGATCGTTGGCCAGTATTTGGCCGATGTCGCGCAGGAGATGCGGGCGGTCGAAGGCGTCAATGGCGATATCCACGGCGAATTGTCCGCCTGCGTTTTGGTTCCAGTGCACGTCCATGATGCGCCTGGATGCGCTTTGGCGAGGTGTTGCAGGTTGCGGCAGTCGGCGCGGTGGATGCAACACCTCTCGCCCCTGGCTGATAAAGCCGGTGATGGTAACCGGCGGCACCGGCTGGCAGCAGGTGGCGAAGTTCACCAGAGGTTGTCCACGCCGGCGACGTCGATGTTTTGCCGGCTTTTGTTTGCGCGGTGCCTGACCGGATGCGGGCAAGGCGTTCGTCCAGCGTCGGCTGTTCGGCGTGTTGGCGCAGGTGAGTTCGTGGATGACGCCTCAGGACGCTGATAGTCGCCAGCCGATACCGCGTAGAGATCGGTCGTGCTGTGGTGTTGTAGTGCTGGGCGAGTTCGTTCAGCAGTTTGTTGTCAAGCGGGACGCCAAGGCGGCGGCTTCGCGTTCGAGCATTTCTTGTCCGGCTTGGACGCTTTTTCTTTTTCGAGTTTTTGAAGTAGCTGCGCACTTTGGCTTTGGCGCGCGCGCTTTGCAGGTAGCCGAGGTGGTCGTTCAGCCAGTCACGGCCGGTTGGCTTTTGGGTGAGGATTTCAACGCTGTCGCCGTTTTTCAGCGCGGTGGTGAGCGGGACGATTTGGCTGTTTACTTCGGCGCCGCGGCAGCAGTGGCCGAGCTGCGTGGGATGTGGTAGGCAAAGTCCAGCGGCGTCGCGCCTTCGGGCAGGTCAACCACGCGCCCTTGCGGCGAGACGGCGTAAACGCGGTCGCGGAAGGCTTCGCTTTTTGAATTGGTCGAAGACGACGTCGCCGCGGTTGTGGTCGCCGCTTTCGACTCGCGCCGCAGCCACTCGATTTGTTGTTCGAATTGTTTGCTGTGGCGCACGCCTTTTTCTGTAAAGCCAGTGCAGCGACGCCGAGTTCGGCGTGTTCGCATTTTGCTGGTGCGGATTTGTACTTCGATGACGCGGTTTTCCGGGCCGATGAGCGAGGTGTGCAGTGATTGGTAGCCGTTGGCTTTGGGTGGGCGATGTAGTCGTCGAATTCTTCGGCGATGGGTTGCACAGTTCGTTCACGACTGACAGGGTGTGGTAGCAGTCGGCCTCGTTTTCGACTTCCACGCGCACGGCGCGAATGTCGTTTAACTGCTCAAAGCGCAGGCCTTTGCGCTTCATTTTCAGGTAGATGCTGTTGATGTGTTTGACGCGGCCGTAGAGGCGTTTGACGGTGACACCGGCGTCGGCAAGTTTGTAGCGCAAGAGGTCGATGATGCGCGCGATGTAGCGCTCGCGGTCAACGCGCTTGCCTTCGAGTTCGCCGGAGATTTCTGTAGATGTCCGGTCGAGGACGCGCAGAGGGCGCGGTCTTCGAGTTCCCATTTGAGTTGGGCGATGCTGAGGCGGTTGGCAAGCGGTGCCAGCAGGTCGCGGGTTTGCAGGGCAGGCGCGCCGCTGTTCGGCGGCGGTGGCGGCTGAGGTCGCGCATGAGGACGACTTGCAGCGCGAGTTTCAGATGACGGCGCGCATGTCGCTCGCCATCGCCAGGGAGCATTTTGCGCAGGCGTTCGAGGTCGCTTGTTCTTGTTCGTGCAGGTGGTCGATGAGGGAGAGGTCGTCCAGCGCCTGCAACAGCGGGTGACAGCCTTTGCAGGGCTTTTCGGCGAGCGCTTCGGCGTCCAGGTGTTTTTCCGCCACGGCGCAGCGAGGAGCCCCGCGGCGAGCAGGCTGGCGTCGCCGCGCAGGTCGAGCAGGAGTTTGATGAGCATCTGGCTGCGTTCGTCCGGCGGGGTCGGGGTTTGGGCGGCCAATTCCCCAGGCGGCGGCGATGAGTTCACGCGCGGCGGTGTCGGTGTAGTGTTCTTGGGCTTCACGTAGCCAGGCGGGTGGGTGGCGGTGTTCATTCGTGGTTTTCCGGGCGGATGGTTTGCTTGCAGGGTAACGGCACATAATTTAAGGCGTGAAGTATAACGCTTTCAACGCGCCTGACTGCCCGGTAGCGGCAAGCACCAGCGTCTGCGCGCCCTGCTGTGTTGGTAACAGCTCAAGGTACAGAAACGCGCCATCACGGCGCATTCCTTCCGGCAATGCAGCGGGTCGCGCAAGGCGACGAAGGCGGCAAGGTAGCGGTTTACGTTCAAGAGGCGTGCTTTGGTAGTTGTGCACTGAGGTGAGCTTTGCACAAGCCGTCCAGCGGCGAGCAGAAGTCAACATCTGATGCCGGCGCTGACAGCCACTTCACCGCGCGCGATGGCAGTCAATATTTCCGGCGCAGCGTAGCGGGTAAAAGCCGCGAATGAAGTAGCGGGGCAGATGCCGCATTGCGAATAAATAGGTGGCTGTTATCCAGTCGCTAGTCGCCTCTATCTCAGCCGACATGAAAAACGCCATTCGCCATACATCTGCGCCGCCAGCGCCAGTTGCGTGTTTGCCAGCGGTTTGCGATTCAGCGCACGCTGCGGGCAGTGGCGCATCCGCGGGCAGCTCTGCTCGCATCGCCGCCAGCAGGCGCACGTTCTGCTCAAGCAGCGCCACGCCCAGCATGGAATCCAGCAGCAGGTTGTCGCTCAACAGCAACGCCGCCCGATAACCGCCGTATCACACGCCGATTGCAGCGCCGCTTCTTGTTGCCGCTGACAAAGCGGAAGGCATCATTTCGCGCAGAGCAAAGAGGCGCGAAAATTTCGGTAATTTTCAATGCTTGCCGCGCGGCGGAAATGGGTAAAGCGCAGCAACGGCGGCAAAATCCGCTGCAACGCGGCGCGTTCTGCCGCAGGTAATGCCCTGCCACCATGACAAGTTTTTCCGCGCAACAGCGAGCGGCTCCGCTTCATCTCGCTCTATCCGTGGAATTTCCGGCGGTAATGATGCCGTAGCTTCCAGCGTCGCCACCAAAGCGGCAAAACACTCGCGCCGCTGACCGGCGTACGGGCGTTTTGCAGCACAGCGCGACGTCGGCAGGGTGCGGCGTGGAGAGTATGCAGAATGATGCGAGTAAGGCGGAAGGGTGAGGATTGAGGCAAGCATGATGGTTGGCGCTATGTTCCTGCATCTACATAGAAAATGGTGCGCCGGGGCGCACCTTGTTTTTATTGCAGGCCGCGTTGCAGGCGTTCTAGCACTTCGCGCACGTCCACGCTGATGTTTTTCCACGGCGGCAAGCGCTTCCAGTTCGGCGCGCACTATGGCTTTGCGCGCATCGTCCATGCGGCTGACGATGGCGTAGCCGTTCAGCATTCTCGCCGCGATTTGCGGGTTGCTGAGGAGGACGCGGCGGATTTGCCCGGCGGCGAAGCGGTAGCCGCTGCCGTCTTCGGCGTGGAAAATGGCGGGGCTTTTTGTTGCATCAGGGTGCTGACCAGCGCGCGGAAGCGGTTGGGGTTGTCCGGGTGGAATTCGGCGTGTTCGGCGAGCGCCGTGATACGCGCCAGCGCGCCTTCGCTTTCGTCTTTGGCCTGCACCGCAAACCATTTGTCCACCACCAGCGGCAGGGCGCGGTAGCGCCCAGGAAGTCGGCAAGCGCTGTTTCGCGGTGCGCGTCGTGCTGGCAGTTGAGTGCGAGCAGGGCGTTCATGCGCGTGGTCATGTTGTCGGCGTTTTGGTATTCGGCCAGCAGTTGTTGGCGGAAGGGTTCGTCTTCAAAGAGCGCCAGGGTTTTTCGGCCAAGCCGCGCAGTTTGCGGATGCCCTGCGTCTTTGACGTTTGTATTTGAGCGATGCCGCGACGGGCGCGGTTTCGAGCCAGTCCATCCAGTTGCGCCGCATTTTCACCGCGAGGATGCGCACGATGCGGTCGTGCGCGGCAATGGCGGCGCTCTGTTCACCGGGTCGGGCAGGGTGTTGAGCAGGTGTTGAGCGCCGGGATTTCGAGCAGCAGTGCTTTTTCGGCTTTCGCAGCGTTGCTGTCGTGCGCCAGCACCGCTTGCATGATGTCGTACAGGGCGGCTGTTTTCTCGCGCAGTTCGCGCGGTTTTTAGTGCCTGTTCGAAGAGGCGGCGGTAGAGGATTGCATGGCTTCAGAGCGGGCGAAGCCATCCAGCGCGTCGCTGACGATGGCGGCGAGTTCGTCGTTGTCGTAGCGGTGCTGGTAATAGACGGGCGCGGAGAGTTTTGCAGCAAGACCGGGATGAGGTCGGCATCTGCCCGCTCGAAGGTCCAGGTGGCACCGTGTTTTCGAGGAGCAGGGTTTGTTCGTAGTTGCCGTCGGCGAAGCGGTAGAGGCGGCCGCTGCGGTTGATGAGCGCGAGGCGGATGGGGATGACCAGCGGGCGCGGCGGGGTGACGGCTTTCGATGTCTGCATGGCGGCGACGGTGAAGCTGCGTTCGTGCTGGTTCCAGAGGAGGTGAAGGTGATTTTCGGCGTACCGCGGGTGGTGTACCAGTGGAAGAACTGGCCGGTGAAGTCGTATTCGCCGCCGTCGCTCATGGCTTTGCGCGAAGTCTTTCGATGCGCACCGCCTGGCCGTCGTGGCGCTCGATGTAGCGTTTCATGCCTTGTTGGAAGGCGGCTTCGCCCAGTACGGTGTGGTACATGCGGATGATTTCCGCGCCTTTTTCGTACACGGTCGCGGTGCAGAAGTTGTCGATGGCGGCGTATTCTGCGGCTGCACCGGGTGGCTCATGGGACCTGCATCTTCGGGAATTGCATGGCGCGCAGGCGGATAACGTCACCGATGCGCTCCAGCGAGCGTTCGCCCAGGTCGGCGGAGAATTCTTGGTCGCGGAAGACGGTTAGCCCTTCTTTTGAGCGAGAGCTGGAACCAGTCGCGGCAGGTGACGCGGTTGCCCGTCCAGTTGTGAAAGTATCTCGTGGCCGATGACGGCGCGGATGCCGTGGTAGTCTTCGTCGGTCGCGGTGTCGGTGTCGGCCAGCACTGAAGCGGGTGTTGAAGATGTTGAGCGATCTGCTTTTCCATCGCCTCTATGTTGAAGTCGCTGATGGCGACGATGTTGGAATTGTTTGAGGTCGTAAGAGAGGCTGAAGCGTTCTTCGTCCCAGTGGTGGCGTCAATCAGCATTGCGCTGCGAACGCGGTCTGGTTGATAAAGGCCGGTTCGGTGTAGAGGTTGAGGCTGATTTTTCGCCTTTGGCGTGGTGATGCGGCGGCTGACGCCAGGTTGCCCGCAACCAGCGCGAAGAGGTAGCTCGGCTGGGATGCGGGTCGTACCACCGCGCGTAGTGACGGCCGCCGGGCAGTTCGCCCTGCTCCCCGGGTTGCCGCGTTGAGAGCAGCACCGGCAGGTTTTTTGGTCGGCTTCGATGCGCACGCGGTAGGTGGCAAGGGACGTCCGGGCGGTCCAGCGTCGGCGTGATGCGGCGGAAGCCTTCGGCTTCGCATTGGGTGCAGTAGATGCCGTTGAGCGGTAGAGGCCGGAGAGTTCTTTTGTTGTCGTCCGGTTTCAGGCGCACCACGGTGTGCGAGGCTGAAGCTGTCGGCGACGTTCTTCAACAGCAACTGCGCGCCGTCGTATTCGTACTCCGCTGCGTCAAGTGCTTTGCCGTTGATTTCGATGAGGTCAAAGGCGAGATGCTCGGCATGAAGCGCCACGTGTTTGTCCTGCGGCAGTTCCCAGCCGCTTTCGTCGTGGCTCGGCTGGCTGCGCACGATTTTCTGCACATACGGCTGACCACGACTTCGCCATGGTTTTGCAGTTCGAATTTGATTTCGTGGTGTTTGACCGTGAAGGCTGGCGGTTGGTAGTCCGCCAGTCGGATGGTGTTCAGTGCCGTCATCTCGCTCCGTCCGTGATGGGTTGAGGGTTAGTGGGTCTGGTTTTGTGCCATTTGTGCTTCAACGACGGCGACCGCCGCGCCATGTTGATGATGCGGCGAGTGGGTGGCGTTGTTGGTCAGCGTGTACCGGCGCGTCCACGCCGAGCAGCATCGGCCCGACCATGGTGGCGTCGGTGACGGCTTTCAGCAGGTTGAGGCTGATGTTGCCCGCGTCCAGGTTCGGCATGATGAGCAGGTTCGCAGCCTTGCAGGCGGTTGCCGGGAAGACTTCCTGGCGCAGCTGCTCAATCAGCGCGTAGTCCGCCTTCATCTCGCCTTCGATTTCCAGATCGGGGCGACGCGCGCGGATTTTGGCGAGCGCGGCGTGCATGTGTCTGGCGCTCGGCAGGTCGGCGCGGGTGCCGAAGTTGGACGCCGACAGCAACGCGACTTTCGGCGTGATGCCGAACATTTCAACCACTTTGGCGGCGTGCGGGGTGATGGAGGTCAGTCTCGTCGGCGTTCGGTTTTCACGTACCTGGGTGTCGGTGATGAAAATCGCGCGCTGGGCGTCAGCATCAGGCTGAGCGCGGCCGGGCTGTGTCAGGTCGTCGTCATCAGGCCAAAGACGCCGCGCACGCGGCGCAGGTGGCGGTCGTAACGGCCAATCACGCCGCAGCATGGTGTCGGCATAGCCGAGTTTGACCAGCATCGCCGCCAGCGTCGTCGGGCGGGTGTTCATCTGTACCCGCGCTTCCGCCGGGTCAACGCCCCGCGCGCGCGCTGCAGCTCGTGGTAGGTGCGCCAGCATTCTTCATAATGCGGGTTGTTCATCGGCTCAATCAGCCGCACGTCTTTATCCAGATCGAGTTGCGAGATGGTTTCGGCGAGACGCTCCTCGATACGTTTGCGACGGCCGATGAGAATCGGCTGGCGATGCCTTCCCGCATACAGGCGATGGCAGCGCGGATGACGCGCACATCTTCGCCCTCGGCAAAAGGCGACGCGCAGCGGGTTGCGCGCAGGCGCGCTCAATAATCGGCTTCATCGCAAAAGCGCTCTTGTTAAAGAGCAACGCCAGTTTCTCCTGATATTCGCGTAGGTTTTCAATCGGACGGCGGGCGACGCCGCTCCCATCGCCGCCTGGCAACCGCAACCGGAATGGTGGAAATCAGGCGCAGGTCAAACGGTTTGGGATGACGTAATCCTTGCCGTAAACGAGCGCCTGCCCGCCATAAGCGGCGCAGACTCCTCGCCGGCAGGTGACTGAGCAAGATCGGCGATGGCATACACCGCCGCCATTTTCATCATCGCTCATTGATGGTGGTCGCACCCACATCGAGGCGCACCACGGAACAAGTAAGGGAAGCAGAGACGTTATTGACCCTGGTTCGGATAATCCGAGCGGCCGGTGGCGACAATCGCGTCATCGCGTACCCAGCACCTCCGGCATGATTTCCGGCACCGGGTTGGCAAGCGCCAGCACCAGCGGTTTTGCCGCCATCGTCTGCACCATCTCGCCGGTGAGCAGTCCCGCTTGCGAAACGCCGAGGAAGACGTCCGCTCCAGAGAGCGCGCTTCCGCGAGGCTGCGCGCTTCCGTCTTGGCGACAAACTCCGCCTTGCGTCCGTCGAGCTTGCCGGGCGGCCTTCATAAATCGGCCCCTTGGAATCGCAGACGATGATGTGCTCCTCTTCACGCCCAGATTCACAAACATATCCAGACACGCCATACCCGCCGCGCCCGCGCCAGAGGCGACCACGCGCACCTGGGCGATAGTCCTTGTCCTGCAAGCGCAATGCGTTGATGAGCGCCGCCGAGGCAATAATCGCGGTGCCGTGTATCGTCGTGGAAAAACCGGGATGTTCATCCGCTCTTGAGGCGGTTTTCAATTTCAAAACATTCCGGCGCCTTGATGTCTTCCAGGTTGATACCGCCAAACGTCGGCTCCAGCGCGGCGACCGCTTCGATAAACTTCTCCGGGTCGGCCTGATCCACTTCGATATCAAACACATCAATCCCGGCAAACTTCTTGAACAGCACGCCCTTGCCTTCCATGACGGGCTTTGCCGGCGAGTGCGCCGATATTACCGAGTCCCAGCACCGCCGAGCTGTTGAAATCACCGCCGCAAATTGGCGCGTGAAGGAGAAAGTCCGCTTGCAGCGGATCGGCCTCAATCGCCTGACAGGCAAACGCAACCCCGGAGAATAGGCCAGTGACAAATCGCGTTGATTGTCCAGCGCCTTGGTCGGCGTTACCGAGACCTTGCCCGCAGTCGGAAAGCGGTGATAACGCAGGCTTCTTCCTTCAAAGAATCGCCTCATGATGAAAAACTCCGTAGGTTGCGAAAGAAAAGTTGCGTCAGTTTAACAGAAAAGCCACAAACACGGGTGTCGGTTTTTCAGGAAAAAGCCGCTGCCGCCGCGCTTCAAACAGCATTACGCCGCAGGCGACCGACATGTTCAGGCTTCCATCCCTTCCGCCATCGGAATCTGCACAAGAAAATCGCATTGCTCGCGCAGGCGTGGCGGATGCCCTCGCCCTCGTTGCCGACGATGACGGCAAGCGGCACGGTGAGGTCGGTCGCAGAGCGACTGCGCCGCCCCGCCCGCGCCGCCGACCACCCAGATGCCCTGGCGCTGCATCCGCTCCACCTCGCGCCGCAGGTTGCTGACGCGAACAGCGGCAGGATTTCCGTCGCGCCGCAGGCAACCTTTTCCACCACCGGCGTCACATCGGCCGCGCGGCTGTTCGGAATCAGCACCGCATCCACCCTCGCCGCCGCCAGCCAGCGCAGGCAGGCGCCGAGGTTGTGTGGTCCTGATGCTGTCCAGCACGAGCAGCAGCGGCTTTTCGATGCCGGCAATGGCGTCCGTCCAGTCCGCCGCCTGTCCGCGTGCTCGCTCACCGCTGCCACGCCCTGATGGCGCACGCCGGGCAGCATCATTTCATTTCATACAGCGCGACGGTCTCGACCGGCACGCCGCGCGCGCTGCGCCTCTCCACCAGCGCAGTGAGGTTTTTCGATTTTTTTGTTATCATGCGACATAGAGGCGCAAGACATGGCCGTCTGCCAGTAATTGCTGCACGGTGTGACGCCGCTGATTTTCACGTTTCATAGGACTCCAGATGAGAAAGAAAGCCCTCCCGCGCCGCATGAATTTTCAGGGCGGGGAGGGTTTGTAGCGAGTGGCACCGGCGAATGTATTATCTGCACCCATGCCCTCCCCGGGCCGTCATGATTTTTGGCTTTTCGCGATTTTGTGGCCGTTGTGGCTGCTGCCGTCGCTTTTGTCGTTTTTGGTCTGTTGATTTTTGCCGCTTTCTTCGGCGCAGCGGTTTTTGCTGCTTTTCTTTTGTGCCGACTGTTCTCGTTTTTCCGCCTTGGTTGGCGGAGCGGCGGTTTTTCGCTGTGATTTTGGTGTGTTTTTATCGGCGGCTTTCGCGGCTTTGCTCGCAATGGCTTTTTGCCGCCTTTTCGCCGGCTTTTTATCTTTGCCATTTTTCTGCCAGCCATTTGCCTTTTATGCGCCAGCAATTCAAAGTCGATTTTGCGCTCTTCGATATCCACTTTCGCTACCTGGATTTCCACCGCATCCATCAGGGCAAAGCGGGTACCACCGCGCTCGCCATTCAGGGTAAAGGTTTCGGCGCTGTAGTGGTAATAATCGTTTCAGAGTGCCGAGACGTGACCAGCCCGTCAATGTAAATATCGTCCAGCGTGATAAAGAGGCCGAAATTGGTAATGTTGGCAATACGCCCGGTGAATGCTTTCTGCCAATGCGATGACCCATGAATTCGCATTTGAGGAAACCATCGCATCGCGCGTTGCTTCGTCGGCGCGGCGTTCGGTCATCGAGCAATGTTTGCCTTTTTCCACCATGCTTTCCGCGCTATAGCGGTAATTGTCGCGCGTGCCGCCCTGCATTGGTGGCGAATGGCGCGATGCACCAGCAAATCGGGATAGCGGCGAATGGGCGAGGTGAAATGCGCATAGTGTTCGAGGGCAAGGCCGAAATGGCCGCGATTTTCCGGAATGTAAATTGCCTCGGCTCATGCTGCGTGCAATACCATGATTTCTATTTGCGCGAAATCGGGACGGTCAGCACATTGCGCCAGTAATGCGGAAAAATTGCGCCGGGTAGCGTTATCCAGTGCGCCCCTGCCATTTGATGCCGCGCTTGCCGAGAAAATCAATCAGCTTACCGAGGCGTTCTGGCGCTGGGATGGTCATGCACGCGGTAAAAGCGCTGGCACTCTGTGGCGACCAATGTATTTGGCGGCGCAGATATTGGCGGCAATCATGCATTCTTCAATCAGGCGGTGCGATTCGAGGCGCACGTGCCTGAATGGTTTCTATCTTGCCTTCGCTGTCGTAAATGAATTCCGGCTCGCTCGCATGGAATCTATGACGCTGCGCGCCAGACGCGCCGCACGCAAAATGCCGCAAAACGGTTTTCAAATTATCCAGCGGGCGCTGCAAGGCGGCAAAGGATTCGCGCACCATCTGGTTATTATCAAGGAATAATATTTCCTCACCGTTTCGTAAGTAAGGCGGGCGTGCGAATGAATGACGGCATCATGAAAGGCGCTGCGTTTGATACCGCCATCGGGTGCCAGCGTTATCTCGCAAACCATTGCCAGGCGATCGACGTTGGGATTGAGCGAGCAAAGTCCATTGATAGTTTTTCCGGCAGCATCGGTATGACGCGGTCGGGGAAATAAACGGATGTGCCGCGATTATAGGCCCCTATCATCGAGCGGGCTGTCCGGCGCACATAATGGGCAACGTCGGCAATGGCGACATAAAGGCGGTAATTTCTCGCCGCGCTTTTCCGCATATACCGCATCATCAAAATCGCGCGCGCATCGTCGTCAATGGTCACGAAGGGCAAATGACGCAAATCCAGCCGCCCTTCGTAATCGCTATCGCGTAGCGCATCGAGAATACTTTCGCATTGTTCACGCACCGCTTCAGGAATACCGCCGATATTGTGGTTTTCAATGGCAATATCGACTTCCATCCCCGCCGCCATTGCTCTCACCCAAGAGCCCGGCAACCACTTTGCCAATCGGCTGCTGGAAGCGCGAAGGATAGGCGGTGATTTCGCCAATGACGACTTGCCCCGCCTTGCCGCCGCCGCAAGGGCATCTGCCGGAATGATTAAATGATGGGTCAGGCGGCGGTTATCCGGCAATAGTGACCACACGCCCCTGTTGCACGGCCAGTTTGCCCACGATGCGTTTTTGTGCGCGCTCCAGGGATTTCACCGGCGCATATCCTGCGGCCGCGTTCGTCGGATATCCTGACGCGGCGAGGATTTGTCGCCGTGCATCAGTTCTGCCATGTGTTTGGGTGGAATGAATCAGTCCGGTTCGCCATTTTCCGGGCTGAAAAATCCAGAGCCTTCTTGATGCGCCACGACGAATCCGGGAGATTAAATCCATTTTGCGTGCCACGCCGAATCTTCCCTTGACGGTTGCACATGAGTTGTCCCGCGCCGAGCATGGCTTTCAGGCGGAATTGCAGTTTTTCACTTTCGCCGCGTCCATGTCAAAGGCGCGGGCGATGTCTGCGAATGTGAGCAATTTGCTCCTGCGCTCCAGCCAATTCAAAATGAATTCGCGGCTGGGCAGGGGATTGTCGCCATATTTTTGTTGTTCGCGCGCAAAAAGGGATCTAGTGTGCGCCATTGTTTAGCGTCTGTCATAATAAACTCCTTCCGTCATGCAGCGCATCATACGCGACGCGCCCGGATAATTTCAATAATGGCGGGCAATATGGAAATCATGATGATGGCGAGCAAAATGAGCGTCAGGTTTTCTTTGACGATTTGTCGCTGTCCGAACCAGAATCCCGCAGGGAAAATAAGGCGACCCAGGCAATGCCGCCGATAATGTCAAAACGGAAAAAGCGGCCATAGCGCATATGCCCCATGCCGGCAACAAACGGGGCAAAGGTACGTACAATGGGAACAAAGCGGGCTAGGATAATGGTTTTGCCGCCGTGTTTGGCATAAAAGGATTCGGTGCGCTGTAAATGGCTACGGCGAAAGATGCGTGAATCGGGATTGGCAAAAGGCGCGTTCGCCGCAGGTATTTGCCCACGGCAGAGTGACGGCATCGCCAATAATGGCGGCAATGATGAGCAGCAATACCATCGTATGAATGTTCATGCTACCCAGCGCGGCAATGCTGCCCGGCGGCAAACAGGAGGGAATCGCCGGGCAGGAATGGCGTTAGTTACCAGGCCGGTTTCGCAAAAGATGATGGCAAAGAGAATGGCATAGATCCAGGCGCCGTATTGTGCGCTGAGTTCGCTAAATGGCGGTCAATGTGGAGGATACAAGTTGATGGCGCGATGCAGGGCGCCGCTCTAAATCAAGGCGGCGAAGATAGCGATGAAGATAATGGCTGCGAGGGCAAGCCAGAGGCTGGTTCGTCATTTTGGGGTTCGCGGGAAGACACAACGCAGCATCAAAGAAAAAGCGCCGCTTGGCGCTTTTTCGTCATCTGTCAGGTTGTGCTTTTTCGTACGGCCGTCAGTCGAGTTCCACTTTTCCAGCCGGGGTGCGCCAATCTCGCTTGAACGCAGGCGCGGACTGGCGCGCGTCCAGGTGCTGTCCCAGCCGTCCCAAACGCGGTTCATCGCATCGTAATCGCCGAGGTCGGCAAGATAGATAGTCGCTTCGAGAATATGCGCTGTCCGAACCGCAACGCGCCAGCAGGGCATCGATTTGTGCGAGTACGCTACGGGTTTGGGCAGCCGCATCGGCGCTGGCATCTTCGGCACTTGTCCGCCGAGGTAGATGATGCCGTTGTGGATGGTCGCGTCGCTATAGCGCGCTTCAGGGGTCGATGTAGGTAATCATGGTTGCTCCGGTTACGATGGGCGCGTCAGTCCAGTTTGCTCACATCGCGCACGGCGCCACGGTCGGCGCTGGTGGCAAGCAGGGCGTAGGCTTTGAGCGCCGCCGAGACTTTGCGCGTGCGCGGTACGGCAGGTTTCCAGCCTTTGGCGTCCTGTTCGGCGCGGCGGCGGTTCATTTCTTCGTCGCTGATGTCAAGATGGATGCGCCGCGCCGGGAATGTCGATGTGGATGGTGTCGCCGTCGCGCACCAGGTCGATTGCGCCGCCCGCCGCCGCTTCCGGCGAGGCATGGCCGATGGAGAGGCCGGAGGTGCCGCCGGAGAAAGCGCCCGTCGGTGAGCAGCGCGCGCAGGCTTTGCCCAGCCCCTATGGATTTCAGGTAGCTGGTCGGGTAAAAGCATTTCTGCATCCCCGGCCGCCTCTGGGGCCTTCGTAGCGGATGATGACGATGTCGCCCGCCCTGACTTTTGCGTTTCAGGATGCCTTCAACGGCGGCGTCCTGGCTTTCGTAAACGATGGCGCTGCCGGTGAAGCGGTGGATGCTTTCGTCCACGCCGGCGGTTTTGACGACGCAGCCGTTTTCGGCGATGTTGCCGTAGAGGACGGCGAGGCCGCCTTCCTGGGAGTAGGCGTGTTCGATGGCGCGGATGCAGCCGTGTTCGCGGTCATCATCAACGCTGTCAAAGCGGCAGTTCTGCGAGAAAGCGGTTTGGTTGCGCAGGCCGGCGGGGCCGGCTTTGTAGAATTCGCTGATTTCCGGCGCGGGGGCGTTTTTCAGGTCGTAGCGGTCAATGGCTGCTTGCAGGCTGGGGCTGTGCACGGTCGGCATGTCGGTGCGGATGAGTTTTGCGCGCGCCAGCTCGGCGAGGATGTTCATGATGCCGCCCGCGCGGTACGTCTTCGATGTGGTATTGCGGCGCGTTTGGCGCGACTTTGCACAGCTGCGGGATGCGGCGCGAGAGGGCGTCGATGTCTTTTCATGCTGTAGTCCACGCCCGCTTCTTGCGCGCGGTGGCGAGCAGGTGGAGGATGGTGTTGGTGGAGCCGCCCATGGCAATGTCGAGGGTCATCGCGTTCTGGAAGGCATCCCAGTTGGCAATGCTGCGCGGCAGGACGCTGGTGTCGCCCTGTTCGTAGTAGCGACGGGTAATTTCGACGATGGTGCGCGCGCCGTTCAAAAAGAGCTGTTTGCGGTCTGCGTGGGTGGCGAGGGGGTGGTGCCGTTGCCGGGCGCGACAGGCCAAGCGCTTCGGTAAGGCAGTTCATCGAGTTAGCGGTGTACATGCCGGAGCAGGAGCCGCAGGTCGGGCAGGCATTTTTTTCGTAATCATCAACGGTGGCGTCATCCACTTCGGGGTCCACGGCGTAAACGATGGCATCGACCAGATCCAGCTTGTGTTTGGCGAGTGCGGTTTTGCCCTGCTTCCATCGGCCCGCCGGAGACGAAAAACGGTAGGGATGTTGAGGCGCATCGCCGCCATCAGCATTCCCGGCGTGATTTTGTCGCAGTTGGAGATGCAGATCATCGCGTCGGCACAGTGGGCGTTCACCATGTATTCGACGCTGTCGGCGATGATGTCGCGGCTGGGCAGATCGAATGAGCACTACCATCGTGCCCCATGGCGATGCCGTCATCAACGGCGATCGTGTTGAATTCTCTGGCAATCGCGCCCGCTGCTTCGATTTCGCGCGCGACCAGCTGCCCCCATGTCTTTGAGGTGGACGTGACCGGGGACGAATTGGGTAAAGCTGTTGACCACGGCAATGATGGGTTTTGCCGAGTCGCTGTCTTTCATGCCGGTCGCCCGCCGGAGCGCGCGGGCGCCGGCCATCATTCCGTCCGGAGGTAGAGGTGCGGGAACGGTAAGGGATTGCCAATGCCATGATGTTTTCCCTGTTGTTGTTAAAGACGAAAAAGCCGACCGCGGGCGGCCGACCTAGAAGGGTTGCAAGGCGTCAGAGCGTGCCGCTGAGATGATGCGCCGAAGGGTCGTTGGAAATCTCGAACATGGTGACGACTTCTCACGCCGGTCACGCGGCTGGCAACACTGGCGGCGCTTCCGCTCTTCGCGGCTGACGATACCGAGCAGGTAGGTGTAGCCGTGCTCGGTGACAACTTTCACCCGCGTCGGATCGAGCCGGGCAGCTTGATATCCAGCAGCGCGGTTTTTAACTTTCGCGGTCTGTGAATCGTAAGCGCGCTCCATAAAAAGTACTGCGGCGACCGATAACCAGGCTGGTTCTCGACCCGTTTGACGCCAGGGACGGATTTCGCCATGGCGGTGATTTGCTGGCGGATGTTGTCGTCAAACGCCTCGCCGGTGAGCAAGACCATGCCGATTTGTAACCGGTCACGCTGACGTTGCTGTTATCGGCGAGCAGTTTATTGCTGGCGATGGTGCCTTTTACTTTGACTTCCAGCGTATTGTCGTCAATCAGCGTCCCGGTTGAACGGCGGTCGTGCGCAACACCAACGCCTGCTGTCGCCGCACCTCCCAACAAGAGCGGAGCACAGCCCTGTAACAGTAAAGTCGCGATAAGTGGTGAAAGAATCATAAACCAGCAAATATCCGCTTTTGATTCAAGATGCCGCATTATATAGCGCCCTCCGCCCATATGCCATATAGCAATCGGTGTAAAGCCCTGTTCGGCGTTGCGTCGCCTCACCATACAACAGCGTACTGTCTTCGCTCAGTCCCCTGATACAGAACAGAACTTACGCATGTATTACTAGCGTCCCACAAAACTCTTTTCTTCTGCGTGATAGCTCAAAAGAGCGAGCCTTGCGGCTCGCTTTTAAGCGGACAATCTCGATTAGAAGTCGTGGCGAACACCAACAACCACTTTGTAGTTTTCGTCAACGCCTTTAGCACGCGGATCGTAGTAAGCGCCTTCAACCGCAAGTGTGAGGTACGTTCGCTCAGGTTGTATTGGTAACCCAAAGCGTATTCGCGAACCAGTCGTTCTTGCCTTTGTTGTCGCGTCGTAACCAAAGCCAGCGCGAAGGGTGGTTGTTACCGAGGTAGTATTCACCAGCCGAGTTGTAGTAGCTGTCAGCCTTGTGCTTGTTTTTCGCAACCAGAAAGCCAACTTTGAAGGTGTCGCTCTTGTAGCCGACTGAACCGCCGCCGTAGTATTTGTCGGTTTTACGGCCAGCGTCACGAGATTGGTAAGCACTACCAGCGAAGATACCGTTGGCATCGTAGAATGCAGCGAGCTCCGTGCATCAATGCCCTCTGGGTCGAAGTGGTGATAACGCTGTTATCGCCATCCAGAGCTCATTGAAGCGCCGAGCTTGAAGCCGAGACATGATCCGGGCTGAGCCTGTCTGATAACTTCGCTCAGACAGTTCGGACCGTGGTAGAATTCACCAGTAAACGTCTTGGAGAGTTGTCGTTAGGCTGGTAGCTTTGTTTGAACAGGGTGTCTTGACGACCCAGAGTCAGGTACCGGAAGTCACCGCGCAGACCGAGGTAAGCTATAACGGTACCTTCTTTGCCGCTCAGACCATTGTCATAAGCGTTGAAATTCAAAGCGGTAGAATGCTTTGCAGACCGCTGCTCCAGGTCTTCATTGCCACGGATGCCGAACGGGAGCAACGCTACGGTCCAGATCCCAATTGTTTTTCTTGTCGCCATTAAATTTTGGCAACAACAGCGGAGTGAGCCATTGAACCACAAAGGAGTAGTGTTTTCTGCTCGTAACGCAGCACTGGGCCAGAACGCCCAAAGCAATCAGTGATTTTTCATGATAGTCTCCAGCAATAGCAATTCAATTTTGCGGATCGCCTAATCCGGGGTCAATAACACTGGCTGTGGCGTACAACCATTTTTGTTGCATCAGAACCAACAACGTTTTTTTTGTTGTTATTTTACAACTCGCTATCTGTCTGCGCGCGCAGCCCCAGTGCGATATTGTCAAAATCTTTTTTGCTTTTGCGATGATACGGGATTTTTCTGGTGCGCTATCGCGCTGCCTCGCACCAGAACAAAGGCGACGGCGTAGTCGTGTTCGTCGCTCAGGCTCAGATGGATTTTGCGCGATGTGGCGCGCGGTTTGCATCGTTTGTACGACAACGGTCGGCGCGACGGCGGGAGCGCCGAGAGCGCTCTTGTTCAGGCAGATGGCGGGCATGGACCAGTGGCGCTCGCTATCCCTGTTCCAAAAGGCTTTGCCGAGCGCTTTCGCCGCCCAGCGCAGCGCAAGGTAGCGCACGGGGTCTTTCTGCACGGGCAGTTGTGCCAGTTCGTCGGGATGCAGGATTTTTTCGGCAAGGCGCTGGCCGTGTTTTTGGTAAAGCGCGGCAATGCGGCGTTTGTCGATGATGTCGGTTCCGATCATTTTTGTGATGTGGATGTGAAAAAGCGGGACTTGCCCGCTTTTTGCTGTTGCTGGCACTTCAGGCTTTTATCCAGCCCTCGAATGCTAGTGCAGGGCACGCACGGCGAGTTCGAGGTATTTTTCGTCTATGCCCACGGAGATTTTTGATTTCCGAGGTGCTAATGATGTGGATGTTGATGCCTTCTTTGGCAAGTGCCTGGAACATGGTGCTGGCGACCGCCGCGTGCGAGCGCATGCCGACGCCGACAATAGAGACTTTGGCGATGTTTGAGCCGTGGATGACCACGCCGGTTTCCGGCGGGAAGGTTTTGCGCAGAATTTCGACGGTTGTGTCGGTAGTCGCCGCGCGGCACGGTGAAGGTGAAGTCGTTTTTGCCGTCAATGCCGATGTTCTGGATGATCATGTCCACGTTGATATTGGCCGCGCCAACGGGGCGAGGATTTTGGTAGGCGATGCCCGGCTGGTCAGGGACGTCCGACGACGTTGACTTGGGCTTCGTCGCGGCTGAATGCGATTCCGGTGATGATGGCTGATTCCACGGGGTTCCTCCTCTTCGAGACTGATCAGGGTGCCTTCGCCGTCCTCGCGAAGCTAGAGAGGACGTCGAAGCGGGACTTATGTTGCCGGCAAATTCGACCGAGGCGGATTTGCAGTACTTTCGAGCCGAGGCTGGCCATTTCCAGCATTTCTTCGAAGGTGATGCGGTCGAGTTTGCGCGCTTTTGGGTTCGACACGCGGGTCGGTGGTATAGACGCCATCGACGTCGGTGTAAATCTGGCATTCGTCGGCGTGCAGGGCGGCGGCAAGGGCGACGGCGGTGGTATCGGAGCCGCCACGGCCGAGGGTGGTGATGTTGCCGTGTTCGTCCACGCCCTGAAATCCGGCGACGATGACGTGATTTTGCCCTGCATCCAGATCGCGGCGGATGTTGTCGCTGTCGATGCCTTTTGATGCGCGCTTTCATGAAAGGCGCTGTCGGTGAGGATTTTACCTGGCCGCCGGTGTAAGACACCGCCGGTACGCCGCGTTTTTCGATGGCGATGGCGAGCAGGGCGATGCTGACTTGTTCGCCGGTGGACATCAGCACGTCCATTTCGCGCGGGCTGGGACGCTTGTGGATGTCGTGCGCGAGTGCGATGAGGCGGTTAGTTTCGCCGCTCATCGCCGAGACGGTGACGATGATGTCGTTCCCCGCTTTTTGTCGCGGCGATGCATTTTTCGGCGACGTTTTCGATGCGCTCCACCGAGCCCATCGAGGTGCCGCCGCTATTTTTGTACGATCAATGCCATGTAATGCTCCTCAGTTTTCGGGCGGGACTTGCGCCAACGCGGCAAGCGCGGCGGAAAGGCCTGCGGGGTTTTGCCGCCCGCTTGCGCGAAATCGGAGCGGTCGCCGCCCCTTGCCGCCGATGTGTACGGCGAGTTCGCGGATGATGTTGCCCGCATGCAGGCCGTTCGCGTGTTTTGCCGACGCTGACGATGAGGCGGGCGGTGTCGCTCATCCACGCTGCCGATGACGACGACGTCCGCGCCGAGGCGGTCCGCGCAGATGGTCGGCGGTGTCGCGCGGGTGGCGTTGTCAATGCCGTCGCGTTTGCAGCGCCAGTGTTTTCCAGCCGTTGATGACCTGGTTCGGCGCCGCCACCGTCGCCGCCTTTGGGCGAGTTGGCGCTTCAGCGTTTGTACTTCTTTTCAACGTTTTCAGTTGTTGTTGCAGGGCGCTGATGCGCTCCGGCGAGGTGTTCACCGTCGGTTTTCAGCAGCGCCGCGCTTTTCAGTGAGCAGGGCGTCGCTGTGCGAGGTGTTCCAGCGCGGCAGGCCGCAGACGGCTTCAATGCGGGCGGACGCCAGCGGATACGGCGCCTTGCGAGACGACTTTGGCGAGGCCGATTTCGCCGAGGGCGGGCCGACGTGCGCACCGCCGCAGAGTTCGATGGAGAAGCCGTCGTCGCCCATGCTGACCACGCGCACGACGTCGCCGTATTTTTTCGCCAAAGAGCGCCATCGCGCCTTTTTCTGCGCGGCGTCGCGGCTCATTTGTTCGATGACGACCGGCGCATTGCCGAGGATTTGCGCGTTCATCACTGCTGCACTTTCAGTGCGATGTCTGCGGCGCTGAGCGCCTGTCGTGCGAGAAGTCAAAGCGGGTGCGGCGCTCATCAACGAGTGAGCCTTTTTGTTGGACGTGCGTGCCGGGAAAGCTGCGCAGCGCTTTGTGCAGCAGGTGGGTGGCAGGAGGTGGCGCTTGATGGCGGCGCGGCGTTTCGCGGTCGATTTCTGCCTGTGCGGTTTTTCGCCGACGCTGATGTCGCCCTGTTCGACGTGGCCAATGTGGAAAGCATCGCCTGTTTTTGTGTGTCTTCGACGCGGAAAACGCCGCTGGTGGTGCGCAGGGTGCCGCTGTCGCCAACTTGTCCGCCGGATTCGCCATAGAACGGGGTACGGTCGAGAACGACCGCGCCCTGCGCGCCGGCATCCGGTTTGCTGACCGCTTGCCGTCGCAGCGAGTGCATGATTTGTGCACTGCCGCTTTCTTTTTCGTAACCGTCAGGCGGTTTTGCCGCTGATGTCCCGGTTTTTGCGCGGCATCGAATTTGCCCGCCGCTTTGGCGCGCTTCGCGCTGTTCGGCCATTGCCGCGTCGTAGCCGTCCATCGTCCACGCGTCAGGCCGCGTTCGCGCGCGATGTCGGCGGCGAGATCGACCGGGAAGCCGTAGGTGTCATGCCAGTTTGAAGACGGTTTCGCCGGGGATTTCTGTGCCGCGCATTTCGCCCAGCGCTTTTTCCAGCACTGCAGCCCGCTTCCAGCGTCTGCGCGAAGCGCTCTTCTTCGCGGCGCACCGCATCGGTGATGCGCGCTTCGGCTTCGACGATTTCCGGGTAGGCCTCGCCCATCTCGGCGACGAGTGGCGCGACCAGTTTAGTAGAAGAACGGCTGGCTGCCCTCGAGTTTGTAGCCGTGGCGGATGGCGCGGCGCATGATGCGGCGCAGGACGTAACCGCGGCCTTCGTTTGCCTGGCAGGACGCCATCAACCGATGAGGAAGACGGTGGCGCGGATGTGGTCGGCGATGACTTTGAGCGAGGTTTGCGCGAGGGTCATCACAGCCGGTCGCTTCTGCCGCGGCGGCAATCAGGTTGCGGAAGATGTCGATTTCGTAGTTGGAGTGGACGTCTGCAACACGGCGGCGATGCGCTCCAGCCCCATGCCGGTGTCGATGGAGGGGCGCGGCAGCGGTTTCATCGTGCCGCTGGCGTCGCGCTCAAATTGCATGAAGACGATGTTCCAGATTTCGATGAAGCGGTCGCCGTCTTCTTCCGGCGAGCTGGGCGGCCGCCCCAGACGTCCGGGCCGTGATCGTAGAAGATTTCCGAGCAGGGGCCGCAGGGCCGGTGATCGCCCATCGCCCAGAAGTTGTCCGATTCGTGCCGGCTTTTGCCCGGTTTGTCGCCGATGCGGATGATTTTGTCCTCCGGTAGGCCGACTTTGTCGCGCCAGATGGCGAAGGCTTCGTCGTCTTCGTGGTAAACGGTGACGCAAGTTTTTCCGGCGAAGCCAAAAGACTTGTGTCAGCAGGTTCCAGGCGAAGGGATGGCTTCGGCCTTGAAGTAGTCGCCAAAGCTGAAGTTGCCGAGCATTTCAAAGAAGGTGTGGTGGCGCGCGGTGCAGCCGACGTTTTTCCAGGTCGTTGTGCTTTGCCGCCGGCGCGCACGCAGCGCTGCGAGTGGTAGCGCGCTTGTAGTCGCGTGATTCGCTGCCGGTGAAGATGTCCTTGAATTGCACCATGCCTGCGTTGGTAAAGAGCAGGGTCGGGTCGTTGCCCGGCACCAGCGAGGAGGAATGGACGATTTTTGTGGCCGTGTTCGGCGAAGTAGTCGAGGAAGGCGCGCCGGATTTCGGCGGTGGATTGGGGGTTATGCTTCATCTTGGGTTGCTGTCATTGCTTGCTGGATTTCTTCGTAACTGAAGCCGCGCTGCGCTCACTGAAACGCTGCCGCTTCGCCCGCTCCTGCGGCGTCGTCGCCGGAGCGCTGTATTTTTGGTAAACCTCACGGGCGGCGGCGAACCAGTCTGGCGCTATCGAGGGTCTCGCGCGAAGTTCGCCACGGATGCGCGCGCTTTCCAGTTCGTGCCGCATTTTCAGGCGGCCGTAGCCATGATGGCCGCGCAGGTAGCTTTTCGGCAAAGCGGGCGTCGCTTTGCCAGCCGCGTTCCGCGAGGGTTTCGAGAACGGCGGCGACGTCTTCGGCGGGAAATTCGCGGTTTGGCGGCAAGCTCGGCGCGGCTGTATTCGCGCCGACCGAGCGCTGCCAGACAGCGCGCTTCTATCGCGCGCCGGGCGTCATCAGAAGAGCTCATTGCCGTCCGTGACGGGGGCTTCGCTGGCCTCTGCGTCGTCACCGCTATCTTTGCTTACCGGCAGTTCGAGCATGGGCGTTGCCGATGTAGTGTTCACGGATTTTGGCTTCGATTTCGGCGGCAAGTTCCGGTTTTTCGGTGAGATAGGCGCGGACTTTTTCTTTTGCCCTGGCCGATTTTTGTCGCTGCCGTAGCTGTACCACGCGCCGGATTTCTGGATGACGTCAATCGCCACGCCGAGGTCAATGATTTCGCCGATGCGCGAGATGCCCTGACCGTGAGGAACGTCAAATTCTGCCTGTTTGAAGGGCGGCGATACTTTGTTTTTCACCACTTTGACGCGGGTTTGGTTGCCCAGTACTTCATCGCCTTCCTTAACGGAGCCGATGCGGCGGATGTCGAGGCGCACTGAGGCGTAGAACTTGAGCGCGTTACCGCCGGTGGTGGTTTCCGGCGAGCCGAACATCACGCCGATTTTCATGCGGATTTGGTTGATGAAGATGACCAGCGTGTTGGCGCGCTTGATGTTGGCGGTGAGTTTGCGCAGCGCCTGGCTCATCAGCCGCGCTTGCAGGCCGACGTGCGAGTCGCCCATTTCGCCTTCGATTTCCGCTTTGGGCGTGAGGGCGGCGACGGAGTCAATGACGATGACGCTGAATGCGCCGGAACGCACCAGGGCGTCGGCGATTTCCAGCGCCTGTTCGCCGGTGTCGGGTTGGGTGATGTAGAGATCGTCGGTATTGACGCCAAGTTTGCGCGCGTAAATCGGATCGAGGGCGTGTTCGGCATCAATAAAGGCGGCCGTGCCGCCTGCTTTTTGCGCTTCGGCGATGACGTGCAAGGTGAGCGTCGTCTTGCCGGAAGATTCCGGGCCGTAGATTTCAACGATGCGCCCGCGCGGCAAGCCGCCGATGCCGAGCGCGATGTCCAGCCCAAAGAGCCGGTGGAGATGGCCTGAATGTCGTGTTCGGTGGTCTGGTCGCCAAGACGCATCACCGTGCCTTTGCCGAATTGTTTGTCCAGCTGTGCCAGCACCGCTTTCAGCGCTTTCCTGTTCTTCCGAGTTGTTTGCTCATAAATTTCCGGTTTTTGGGGGTTACTGCATGGCCTTCAAGGCCTCAAGTTTGCGCGCAATCATAGCATTATCAGGGGTGTCTTTCAGCGCCTTTTTCGTACTCCGCCTGCGCCATTTGTACGTATAAACGGGCGAGGTTGACCCGCGCCGAGGTGTGGTCAGGATGTTTTTCAAGAGCGCGCGCAGGCGGCTTCGGCGGCGGGCAAATCGCCGCGTCCGGCGTAAATCACGGCGAGCGCGTTGCCCGGCTGCGGCAGGTCGGGGAAGTTCGCCTGCATCATTTTTGTACCAGCGTTCCGCTTCTTCGCTGCGGCCGAGCTGCATCAGCACCAGTCCCTTGAGGTGGCGGCGCGGCTGTCGTCGAGGGCGGGTGGAAAGGCGGGTTTCCAGTTGTTTCAGCGCGCCGCGCGGGTTGCCGTTTTCCGCCATCGACTGCGCGCCTGCGCGTAGCCTGACCACGGCGGGCTGGCTTCTTCTTCGGCGGCAGTTGGTTTGGGCGTGGCAGTATCGGGCGCGGGTGGCGGGGTGGTAGTCGCGGTGCCGGTAGGCGGCAACGGCTGCGTGGTGTCGCCCTCGCCGCCGGTCGGGTCAGGCGTTTTTCGGGCTTGCCGCGTTTTCTTTATGCGCTGCGCTGTCGTCGGAGCTTTTTCGCCGCTGCCGTTTTTTTCTTCGGCAGGCGGCGTTTCGGAGCGGTGGCGAGAGTTTGATGGTCTCGATGGTAGGGTCGTCATCGGGCGGCGCGGATGGCGCTTCCGCCACGGGGGTTCTTTCGCCGCATCCGGCGGCTGTTTGGCTTTTTCCTGCGCTTTTTCTGGCGTCAGCGTGTCGCCGCCCTGCACCGGCAGCAGCGCCACCGGCGGTTCGTCCTGCGCCCAGGCGAGGGGCGAGCAGGGCGGTTAGAAGGAAGAGCATGTAACGTGTCATATATATGTCTCCTGTAAAACTTTCCCTGTGGGGAAATCGCTTTATTCCGCCAGCGCAGCGCCCGCCGTTCGCAGACGCCGAGCAGCCACGACAGCACGATGCCAAAGCAACGCCAGCAGGGGTCACGCCGGCCAGCAGCTGATCCATCTGGTAGCAGCTGTCCGGCGGCCGCGATGTAGGCGCCGACGCCACGGTCGGCGTTCATCATTTCCGCCACCACCAGCATGGTGATGGCGATGGAAATGGAGATGCGGAAGCCGGCGAAGATGCCCGGCATCGCCCCGGCAGGATGATTTTGCGCACGATGGCCGCAGGCGGCAGCCGAACGACTGCCCCATGCGGATGAGGTTGCGATCGACGTTATCGACCGCCGCGTAGGTGGCGAAATCACCGTCAGGGAAGAGTGTGCCGATCAAAATCGTCGCCACTTTCGAGCCTTCGTCAATGCCGAACCAGACGAGAAACAGCGGCAAGAGCGCGATTTTCGGCACGGGAAAGAGCGCCGATACCAGCGGCGGCAGCGTGCCGCGCGCCACCGCGACAGACCGATCATCAGGCCGATCACGATACCGAGCGCACTGCGGTCCCCAGCCGATGAGCAGGCGGCGCAGGCTGGCCGAGTGCAGCCACAGTTCGCCGGACAGCAGCAGGTTCTGCAATTGCACGATGATTTCCGCAGGCGAGGCGATAAAGGTGCGGCTAATCCAGCCGGCGCGCACCGCCATTTCCCACAGGGCAAAGCAGCACGGCGAAGGTCGCCCAGCCCATCCAGCGCGGCGCCGCACCGCCAAATGCGCGCGCCCGCAGCGGCACGGGTATGCGTTTCTCGCTCATCCTTCCAGCTCCCGTTCTGCCGCGCGCGCTTCGTCGCGCATCAACTGCCACAGTTGCCGCTCTACCGCCTGCAATTCGGGCGCGTGTTCATCGCGCGCATCCAGCGGCGTATCGAGCGCGACCACTTCGCGTACCCGCCCGGGACGGCGCGACATCACCACGATTTTGTGGCCGAGGCGCACCGCTTCGCGCAGGTTGTGCGTGACGTACGCCGCGGAAAACGGCGCCGCCGACCACAACCGCACGAAATCATCGAGCAGCAAATCCTTGGTCTGGCTGTCGAGGGCGGAGAGCGGCTCGTCCATCAGCATCACCGCCGGATTGACCGCGAGCGCGCGGGCAATCGCCACCCGCTGTTTCATCCCGCCGGAAAGCTGGCGAATCCAGGCATGGGCAAATTCAGTAAGCTGGGCGCGCGCCAGCACGTCATGGATGCGCTCGCGCCGCTCTGCCGCCGAGAGCGGGTGCTGCTCCAGCACCAGCGCGAGTATTATCCGCCACCGTGCGCCACGGCAGCAGGGCAAAATCCTGAAAGACGAACGTCAGCGGGTTAAGCGATGCCGCAGGCGGCGCGCCTTCCATCCACACCGTGCCCTGCTCGGCGCGCTCCAGCCCGCCAATCATCCGCAGCAGCGTTGACTTGCCGCAGCCGGACGGGCCGATGATGCGAAACAATCTCGCCCGCCTCAATCGCAAAACGACACATCCTGCAACACCAGCCGCCCGTGATAGCGGTGGGAAATGCCCTCAACCAAAAAAGCCGCATCAGTCTGCCAGCAGCGCGTTTACGTCCAGCGTATCCGGCACCAGCTTCTGCGCCTTGAACCAGCCGATTTGCTTTGCGCACATCGTCGCGGTTCAGCCGCGCCTCGGCGAAATCAGCATCGCGCCTCGCGGATGAGGCGGCTTGCCTCCTCAGCGCTGCGATCGACGTACACATATTTATGAATGGCGGCGATGACCGCTTCCGTGCCGCCGCATCCAGCGATTTTATCCACCAGCGCCGCGTTGTAATCCGCCGCGCCCTTGGCAAACGCGCGGCTGAATGCCGCCATCTGCTCAGGCTTCTCCTGCGCCAGCTTCGTGCCGGTAAAGAGTACCGTCACCCTGATAGCCCGGCAGAAAATCCACCACCTTGCCAATCTCGACCGCCGCGCCCCTGGCGACCAAATCAGCGGCAATGCCCGGCTGGGCGACGGCAACGTCCACCTTGCCCGCCTGCAACGCCGCGGCGATTGCCGGCATATTGTTCAGCGCGACCGTCTTCACCTTCGCCTCCACCTTGGCGGCAATCTGCGCGCCCATATTCAAAACGAAGAACCCTGGGTGGTGATGGCAAAGCGCTTGCCGTCCAGCTCCATCGGCGACTGCAAACCGCCGTCAAACGCCGCCCTTGCTGGCGAGGATATGCCCCGGCACGCCGTCGGCTTCCTCAGCGCACCGCCAAAAATACGCACCGCATCGCCGCGCGCCTCAGATTCAGCAGCCCGCCGACACGGCAGTCACGCCAAAATCAATATCGCCGGAAGTACGGTAACCGCCATCGCCTGCGCCGCCTGAAACGGCACCAGCTCGGCATCCAGCCCCTCGGCGGCGTAATAGCCTTTTTCTTTGGCACAAACTGGGCGCATGCGAAGGCAGGGCGATATAGCCGACCTTCACCTTGTCCGCCGCCTGCGCGGCAAGCGCCGCTACCGCCAAAACCGCCGCCAGCGCGGCGCGCAACATAGCTTTCATAAAACCTCCGGTAAAAACCGCGCAACCACGCGCGAAGGCGCGGCTTTTTAACATAGCGGTAAGGGTTGTTCGACAGCAGCGGCGCAGCCAGCGCGCGTTGAACTCGGTAAAATACCCTCCCCTATCAATCCTTACACCGTAAAACATGAAGCAACCTCCAGATCCCGCCACCCGCATCAGCAAGCGCCTCAGTTTCATCCTGCGCCACCAACCACAAAGCATCGGCATCACCCTCGATGCGCAGGGCTGGACAGACGTCGCCATCCTCCTGCAACAACTAAACGCGCACGGCACTGCCATTGACCGCGCCCTACTGGACCACGTCGTCGCCACCAACCCGAAACAGCGCTTTCGGTTACGATGCGAGCGGCACGAAAAATCCGCGCCAACCAGGGACATTCCGTCGCGATTGACCTCGCTCACACCCCGTGCGTGCCGCCGGAGACGCTTTATCACGGCACCGCACGCAGCACCTTCGCCGCCATCCGCGAAAGCGCGCGGCTGGACAAGCGCACGCGCCATCACGTCCACCTCTCGTCCGATGCGGAGACCGCGATGAAAGTCGGCCAGCGCCACGGCAAACCGCTGGTACTGCGCATCGCGGCTGGTGAAATGCAGCGCGACGGCTATGTTCTACCAGAGCGACAACGGCGTCTGGCTCACCGAGCGCGTCCCCCTCGCCTATATCAGCGCCGACGCTTAACCAAATTGTAAGAAACGCCCGCGCCCAAACCCCTAAGAATCCGTGAAAAACTATGCTTTTAACGTCCTGTGTAGTGACCAAAGCGAGGCAAGTCGCCGATATGTCCCTCTCCCGTGGGAGGGTTGGTGTGGGAGCAGCAACTGTGAAAAATTGAAACCTCATCCCGCAAGTTGCATACGCGCACCCGCCACGGCAAAACCAAAAGGGCGTCCAGCGGACGCCCTTTATCTTTCTGCACCACAACCGTTTGAATTTCTGCCTACAGCTAATTTCAAACAACCCAATTCTCCAGCCGCAATCCTTCAACCCACTGAAACTCCGCAAGATTATTGCTAATCAGCACCAATCCCTCGCTGCGCGCATGCGCGGCGATGTGAATGTCATTGCCGCCGATGATTTTTCCTGCCTTTTTGCAGCTGAAAGCGGATATTTCCATAGTGATATGCGGCTTTTAAGCCCGTAGGGCAGGATTTCCAGACGCGAGAAAAATCTTCGAGATCCGCGCGGTTACGTTCAGGCCACGCGCTTTTTCCACCCCGAAACACAGCTCGGCGGCGGTAATAGTGCTGATACAGAGCTGCGAAAACCAGGCGGTTGAAGCGCTCCTGCATCCCCGCAGGCCGGTTCTTCATCGTATAGATGATGGTGTTGGTATCCAGCATATAGGTCAGCATTACCAGTCTTCCCGCTCTTGCGGCGGCTCCTGTTCAACGCTGAAATCTTCGCTTAGCCACTGTTCCTTGGGCTTGGCAAAGAAGCTGTCCCATGACTGCCCTGCGGGCGAGATGATGCGTCTCATTACCCTGTTTTGCGCACTTCGACTTTTTGACATTTTTCATCAGCGCATGTCCGCCGGCAGGCGGACGGCCTCAGTTCGATTGTTCATAAAAACCGTTCCTTCACTCATGTATCACTCCGGTTCACAGGAATGCGCCGCACTATATAGCCGTGATGTATGGCTGTCAAACCCACGCAACGATTTGATTTCAAATAGCTGCTGCGGCGCCCTGCCGCAATGTTTTTCCATAATCCCCGTCTGCCCTTTTTTACCAACAGCGCGGCATCATTAAATTCTTCCCTGGCTTTTTGAGATTATAAAAATGTATGGGAAATAATTTGCTTTGGCAGGGATTGACGGGCTGTTAAATTTTCCTGTATAACTGGTAAGGCGCATAGCGTTCTGTTCCGGCAGGCGTGCCGCGTTTGCCGCGTTTTTATACATCAGTGAGGTATGTTTATGGGCGATTTTAATCCGATGCACATTACTTTCGGCATTTATTTGATTGTGGTGTTATTGATTGGCATGGCGGCGTATTTTTCGACGCGCAGTTTTGATGATTATATTTTGGGCGGGCGCAGTTTGGGTCCATTCGTGACAGCAATGTCGGCGGGCGCTTCTGATATGTCCGGCTGGCTGTTGATGGGATTGCCCGGCGCGGTTTTTGTGGCCGGGATGAGCGAGGCATGGATTGCCATTGGTTTGACGGTCGGCGCGTATTTGAATTGGCTGTTGGTGGCAGGTCGCCTGCGCGTGCATACGGAATACAATAATAATGCGCTAACGTTGCCGGATTATTTTTCCACCGCTTCGGTGCGCAAGGGCGCGCGAAATGAAGGTAATTTCCGCCGCCATTATTCTTTTCTTCTTTACCACTTTATTGCGCTGCCGGTGTGGTTGCCGGGGCGCGTCTTTTTGAAAGTCTTTTCCATCTTTCTATACGCAGGCGATGTGGCTCGGCGCGGGCGCAACGATTGCTTATACTTTTATCGGCGGCTTCCTCGCGGTGAGCTGGACGGATACGGTGCAGGCGACGCTGATGATTTTTGCCCTAATTTTGACGCCGATTATGGTGCTGATTGTCGTCGGCGGCTTTTGATGATGTCGCGGTTTCCACTGCCAAGGTCGCTACGGAGAAAGGCAAGGATTACAGCGAATATAGTGGTCTTTTTGCCGGTACGACTTTCCTCGGTATTGTTTCGACCGCTGCCCGGGGTTTGGGCTATTTTTGGCCAGCCGCATATTCTGCCCGCTTTATGGCGGCAGAGAATGTGCAGTCTTTGAAAAAGCGCACGCCGTATTGGCATGACTTGGATGATTTTGTGTCTGGGCGGTGCTATTGCTGTTGGTTATTTTGGCATTGCTTATTTTGGCGCGAAGCCGGAAGAGATTGGCGCATTGGGCGGCAAGGACGAGCGGATTTTTATTGGCCTTTCGACGCTGCTTTTTAATCCGTGGATTGCCGGCATTATTCTTTCCGCTATTCTCGCGGCGGTTATGTCCACGCTTGTCAGTTATTGGTTTTGCTCCAGTGCGATTGCCGAGGATTTTTATAGAGGGCTTTTTGCGTCCGAATGCGGCGCAGGCGGAACTCGTGTGGGTGGGTCGTTTGATGGTTTTGGCGGTGGCGATGATTGCCATCGTCATTGCCGCTGACCCCGAAAGCAAGGTGCTGGGGCTGACGTCTTATGCCTGGGCGGGCTTTGGCGCAGCGTTTGGTCCGGTGGTGATTTTGTCGCTGGTTTGAAGCGGATGACCGCAACCGGTGCGTTGGTCGGCATGATTAGCGGCGCGGTTGTCGTCGTTGCCTGGGCTGAGGCGATGAATCTCGGCTGAAGTCGCAGGGTTATCCGACGATGTATGAAATCGTCCCCGGTTTTATCGCCTGTGCGCTGGCGATTGTGGTGGTGTCGCTGTTCGGCAAACCCGCGCCTGCGGTGGTCGCGCGCTTTGAGCAGGCCGACCGTGATTATCATGCAAACAAGCATGGAAAAAGTTGCATAATTAGTGGGGTGGCTTGTCCACCCCGTTTTTCATCCCGCTATTTTATAAGGAGTTATCATCATGTTCGCATTCACCCGCCCGCAGTCCGCGCTGCGCGATGCCATTACCAATGCCTACCGCCGCGATGAGGCGGAAGCTGTTGCCGATATGTTGGCGCGTGCGCAGTTGAGCGAGGAAGAGGCACGCGAGGCCGAGGCGCTGGCGCGTCGTTTGGTCAAACAGGTGCGCGAGAACCGGCGCAAGGCGAGCGGCGTTGATGCGCTGATGCACGAGTTTGCGCTCTCCAGCGAGGAAGGGTGGCGCTGATGTGTCTTGCCGAAGCCTTGCTGCGTATTCCAGACAAGGCGACGCGCGACCGCCTCATTGCCGACAAGCTCTCCGGCGGCAACTGGAAAAGCCACCTCGGTCACAGTCCGTCGATGCTCGTCAATGCCGCCGCCTGGGGGCTGCTGATTACCGGCAAGCTGACCGCGCAAACGGATGAAAAACTCGCTCGGCACGGCGCTCACCCGCGTGTTGGGACGCGGTGGCGCGCCGCTCATCCGTCGGTGAATTATGCGATGCGCCTGCTCGGCAAGCAGTTCGTTACCGGACAGACGATTGAGGAAGCGCTGAAAAACGGCAAGGCGCGGGAGAAAAATGGGCCACCGCTATTCTTTCGATATGCTCGGCGAAGCGGCGATGACCCAGGCCGACGCCGACCGCTATTTTTCAGGATTATGTGAACGCCATCCACGCCATCGGCAAGGACGCCGCCGGGCAGGGCGTGTACGAGGGGCAACGGCATTTCCGTCAAACTCTCGCCATTCACCCGCGTTACGCCCGCGCGCAACATGAGCGGGTGATGACGGGAACTCCTGCCGCGCCTGAAAGCGCTGTTCCTGCTCGGCAAACAATGACGATATCGGCATCAACATTGACGCCGAAGAAGCCAACCGCCTCGAACTCTCGCTGGATTTGATGGAAGCGCTGGTTTCCGACCCCGACCTTGCCGGCTACAACGGCATCGGCTTCGTGGTGCAGGCCTACCAGAAGCGCTGCCCGTTTGTCATTGATTACCTCATCGACCTCGCGCGGCGCAACAAACAGAAGCTGATGATTCGCCTCGTCAAGGGCGCCTACTGGGACAGCGAAATCAAATGGGCGCAAGTCGATGGCCTGGACGGCTATCCGGTGTACACGCGCAAAGTGCATACCGACGTCTCCCTACCTCGCCTGCGCGCGCAAACTCGCTCGGCGCGCAAGACGCCATCTTCCCGCAATTTGCCACGCACAACGCCTACACCCTCGGCGCCATCTACCAAATGGGCAAGGACAAAGACTTCGAGCACCAATGCCTACACGGCATGGGCGAAACCCTCTACGACCAGGTCGTCGGCCCGCAAAACCTCGGCCGCCGCGTGCGCGTTTACGCCCCGGTTGGCACGCACGAAACCCCTGCTCGCCTACCCTCGTGCGCCGCCTGCTGGAAAAACGGTGCCAACTCCTCCTTTGTCAACCAAATCGTCGATGAAAACATCAGCATTGACGACCTCGTCAAAAGCCCGCTGGCAGCCGCCGCACAAACCCAAGGCAAAATGCACGCCGCGCTGCCGCTACCGCGCGCCCTCTACGGCGCGAGCCGCCCGAACTCGCGCGGTCTCGACTTCAGCAACGAATTCACCCTGAAACAACTCGAAAGCGAGATGAACCGCGCCGCCGCCACGCGCGTGCAGGCGAGCAGCATCACCGCCGCGCCCGTCGAAAGCGAAGCAGTGCACGACGTCGCGAACCCGGCGAACCACAAAGACAGCGTCGGCAACGCCGCCTTCATCAAAGTGGACGCCATCGCCGACGTTGTCGCCACCGCCAAAAGCAGCCGAACACAGCTGGGCGGCTATTGCCCGCCGCCGCGCGCCGCCATCCTGCGCCGCATCGCTGACCTCTCGAAGCGCACACCGCCGAACTGATGAGCCTCGCCGTGCGCGAAGCGGGCAAAACGCTGACTAACGCCATCGCCGAAGTGCGCGAAGCCGTGGATTTCTGCCGCTACTACGCGAATGAAGCCGAAACCACCTGCGCCGCACGCAAACCGGTCGGCACCATCGTCGCCATCAGCCCCTGGAACTTCCCTGCTCGCCATCTTCACCGGCGGGAAGTCGTCGCCGCCCTCGCCGTCGGCAACACCGTCATCGCCAAACCGGCCGAACAAACCAGCCTCATCGCCTACCGCGCCGTACAACTCATGCACCAGGCGGGCGTGCCGCGCGACGCGCTGCAACTCGTCTCGGCGCGGGGCGATGCGGGCGCCGCACTCACCGCAGGACAAACGCATCAACGGCGTCGTCTTCACCGGCTCGACCGAAGTCGCCCAACGCATCAACCGCACCCCTTGCCGCGCGCGACGACAACCCGGTACTCATCGCCGAAACCGGCGGCCAGAACGCGATGATCGTGGACAGCACCGCGCTTGCCGAACAAGTCTGCCTGGACGTCATCAACAGCGCCTACGACAGCGCCGGGCAACGCTGCTCCGCGCTGCGCATCCTCTGCCTGCAGGATGACATCGCCGAGCGTACGCTGGCCGCCATGATCAAAGGCGCGATGAACGAACTGCGCATCGCCGACCCGAGCGCCATGACCACCGACATCGGCCCGGTCATTGACGCCGAGGCGCAGCAAAACCTGCGCGCCCACATCGACAAAAATGAAAACCGTCGCCCGCGGCACCACGAAACCGCGGTCGCAGACAACATCGACCCGGCGGCCTCCACCTACATCGCGCCCATCCTCTTCGAACTCAACAACCTCGACGAACTCCAGCGCGAAGTCTTCGGCCCGGTGCTGCACGTCCCGCGCTACCGCGCGGGCGAACTCGACAGCCTGCTCAAACAAATCAACCAAAAAGGCTACGCGCTGACCCACGGCATCCACAGCCGCATCGACAGCACCATCGCGCGCATCACCGACCAAATCGAAGCGGGCAACATCTACGTCAACCGCAACATCGTCGGCGCCGTCGTCGGCGTCCAACCCTTCGGCGGGCACGGCCTCTCCGGCACCGGCCCGAAAGCGGGCGGCAGCTTCTACCTGCAAAAACTCAGCCAGGGCGGCGCCTGGCAGCGCCGACACTTTCGACCACGCGGGCGCGCCTGATACAACGGCGCTGCCGAAACTACAGGCACTCATCGCGCAAAGCGGACTGGACAACGACGCGCAAAAACCGCCTCAAAGCAGCGGCAGAAGCAGCACAAAAACCACCCCTGCGCCACGCCGTACAAACCCTCGGCGGCCCGACCGGCGAGAACAACCAAATCCGCTGGCACCTGCCGCCGCACATCGCCCTCTACGGCGGCGACCTCGAACGCGGATTGAGCGCGCTCATCCCGGTCGCCATCGCGGGCGGACACCCGCACGTCGGCAGAGAACACCCGCTGGCGCTGCTCGAAAAACCGCCAACGGCCCTCATCCGCGTCAGTGCTGAGCCCGTCTCCGACCACGCCCGCCACGTGCTGGCGTCGAACCGCTGCCCGCCGCGCTCAAAAACCGCGCTGGCTGCGCGCGACGGCGCACTCGTCAAAATCGTGGACGCAAGCGGCGAAGTGGACATCCTGCCGCTCTACGAAGAAACCAGTTGCAGCACCAACACCACCGCCGCCGGTGGCAACGCCAGCCTGATGGCGATGGCAGAAGCTCGACCCCTCTGCTTCGGCAAAACCAAAGCCCGCCCCGACGGCTGGGGCGGCAAGCCGCCGTGAGCATGATACGAAGGCAGCCTGAAAGCCGAAAAACGCCTCCCGCGCAAAAGCAGCGGCGTTACCAAGCCAGCATCCTTTCAGGCTGCATCCGATGCCGTCTCGAAAGCGGATTCAACGAAGTTAAAATCCGTTTGCCCTTTCAGGCCGCCTTTCAGACGGCCTTAAATCCCTGTTTTTCTTTGTTAGAGAGTCCCATGACTACCACCATCATCTACGCCCATCCCTACGAAAAGCTTCAACCACGCCATCTTGCAGCGCGTTGAAGCGCTGTTGCAGGCGAAAGGCGAAAACTACCGCGTAACCGACCTCTGCGCCGACGGCTTCAACCCCCGTGCACAGCAAAGAAGAACTTGCCCTGTTTAGCAAAAGGGCGGTCGCTCGACCTCGCTGGTGCAGCGCTACCTGCAAGAGCTGCAAGAGAGCCGCCGCCTGATATTCATCTTCCCGATTTGGTGGGCGGATATGCCCGCCATCGTCAAAAGCTATCTCGACAAAGTGCTGCTCAAAACCGTCGCCTACCGCGAAAACAAAGTCGGTCTGCTGGAAGGTCTGCTCAACTTGGACGAAGCGCTGGTCATCAGCACCTCAACCGCGCCGACCTTCTACCTCAAATACTTCTGTGGCAACACCATCGGTCGCGCCATGCTCGGTCATACCCTCAAAGGCGTGGGCGCGAAAAACGGCGCTGGGTCAGTGCGGCCGCGCCAACCTCGTCAGCGACGAGAAGCGGCAGGCGTTTTTAGATAGCCTTGAGAAACACATCTAGCCTACAGGCAGCCTGAAAAAGCCCTTTCAGGGCTGCCCTAATCCTGAAGGAGACCGCCATGAAGCAAAGCCCTGTTACCACGGGCAACGCTTGCCGATGTCGATGAAATTGCCGCCTTGCTTTGCGCCCGTCTTTGCGGAAAAACCGCCGATACAGGCGTTTTTCCCCGCAGACAAAGCCGCCGAATTGCCGCGTTACGTGCAAATGTACCGCGCGGCATTGCTGGAGAAGCCGCTGCTGGCGGGGACGGTTGATCTCGTACGCGATGCGTCGGGCAACATCGCTGCCGCCGCCGTTTGGTACCCGCCGGCAGGCACGCGCACGCCGTGCCTGCGCCAATTCCCCTCACCCTGCGGGCGTTGGGCTTTATACCTGCGTGCTTTCGGCATCAGCGGCGCATTACGCGCCGCACGTTTGCAAAAAATCATCCAGCGCCATGCGCCCGACAAAGCCGCACTGGTACCTGAAAATCATCGGTACGGCACCTTCGGCACGCGGACAAGGTCTGGGCAGCCTGCTGCTGGCACACCGCCTGCGTCTGATGGATGCCGCCGACCAACCCGCCTTTCTCGAATCCCTCTCGCCGCGCTCCGGCACTCTCTACCGCCGCCACGGGATTTGTTCCTGTCCAACGCATCACAGAGTGGGCGAACGGCAGCCGTGGACAATGTGGCGTGAGCGGCGCTCATTACGACCCAAACAGGAGAACCCATGAACCTACCCATCCTTGCCACCGCCATCCTGCTCACCCTGGCGCTATTTTGCACTACTTCTGCGTCGGCACGCGCGAAACCGCCGGACTGCGCCCCGGCAGAAAACGACAGCAACAAAAACCATATACAGGGCGCTATGCGTCTTTCAGCTTGTCAGCATAGACCCTGCTGTTGCTGGCCGTCCTTTCCTTCCTGCTGGCACTGACCGACCTGCTGCCGGACAAGCGCACCATCGCTTATAGCGCGTAGAGGTGGGCTTCAGCCCACCGGCTCGGCGTTGCCCTGCTCGTCCCCATCTGCCTGGCGCTGGGCGCGGGCAACAACCGCGCTGCCGTCCTCTGGCTGCTCGCACTCACCGCGCGCTGCTCATCCTCTCCAGCATCTTTCGCTGGCGTGCGCAAGATTACGACTACCACGGCAACTGCGCCCGCGCGGGCGACACCATGCGCCGCCATTTGGGCGAACACCTGCGCCGCATTCCCTTGCAAATCCTCTACCGCCAGCGCAGCGGCGAGGCTAAATCGCGCTGCTCGCCGGTACCATCGACGAAACCCTACAACCACACCCTCATCGTCAGCAACATGCTGATTGCTGCCGTCTTCACCCCGCTTGCCACCGCGCTCATCACCCTCATTTGGGACTGGCGCCTCGGCCTCATCCGCCTCATCATGCGCCACGCCGACCCGCAGCAGGGCGCGTCCTCATCGGCAGCAGCGACATCCGCGCCCCTGACGCAGCAAGAACTCATGCGGCAAATCTCGGTCGTCTTCCAGGACGTGTACCTCTTTGACGACACCATCGGCAACAACATCCGCCTCGGCAAAACCGATGCCACAGACGCCGAAATCGAAGCCGCCGCCCGCGCCGCGCGTTGCCACGACTTCATCATGGCAATGCCGCAGGGCTACCAAACCCGCGTCGGCGATATCGGCGGCAAACTTTCCGGCGGCGAACGCCAGCGCATCACCATCGCCCGCGCCATCCTGCAAAACCGTCCGGTGCTGATTCTCGACGAAGCCACCGCCTTTGCCGATGCCGAAAACGAAGCGCTCTTGATGCGCGCGCTGGCGGCGTTGATGCAAGACAAAACCGTGCTGATGATAGCCCACCGCCTCGCCACCATCCGCCACGCCGCGCAGATTCTCGTCTTCGACCACGGGCAACTGGTCGAACAAGGCGACCACGCCAGCCTTATCGCGCAAAACGGCCGCTACGCCCGCCTGTGGCAAGCCGGCGAAGCCGCCCGGCACTGGCGCATCGGCAGCGCAGAACAATAGGCAGCCTGCAAAACCAAACCCTCCACACAAAAAGGAAAACCCCATGCTCACCCTCCTCATCACCGGCGCCAGCAGCAGCCTTAGCGCCGCCCTCGCCCGCCATGCCGCCACACGCGGCCACCACCTGCACCTCGTCGCCCGCAGGCCAGACGCCCTCGCACAAACCGCCGCCGCTTGCGACGGCGCCGCCAGCATCACCCTGCACCCGCTGGACCTCACGGATGCGACGCCGTCGCCGCCTGGTTGCCGAGCCTGCCGCCGATTGACATCCTCATCAACAACGCGGGCAGCGGCATCTTCCAGACCGCCTGCGATACGACCGACGCGGAAACGGCTGCGATGCTGCGCCTCAACACCCTCGCGCCCATCCAGCTCATCCATGCCCTCGCCCCGCTCATGGTAGCGCGCGGCCACGGGCCACATCATCAACATCATCTCGCAGGCGGGCAAAATCGCCACGCCGAAAACCGCCGCCTACGCCGCAAGCAAGCACGCCCTGCTCGGCTACACTAACGCCTTGCGGCTGGAGCTCACGGGCAGCGGCGTCATCGTCACCAGCGTCAATCCCGGTCCGATGCAAACCGCCTTTTTCGACCATGCCGACCCGGACGGCCACTACCAAAAAGCGCTCGGCAGCTTCTGGCTGACCGATCCGGAGGCGCTTGCCGCCAGCATCTGCGCCGCCTTCCACCGCCCGGTGCGCGAAATCAACCGCCCGCGCCTGATGGAAGCCGCCGCCCGCCTCTACCCGCTTGCGCCCGCCTCGGCGACTGGCTGACCCGCTGCTTTTTCAGCCGCAAATAGCGGCTTTGTCGCATGAAATGGCGATCGTCCGTTATGATGCAGCTTCCATTTATTCGGAGGACTGATTCATGAAAAATACGCACCGCTTTATTTGCCGCCACTTTGTGTTCCGCTGCCACTTTTTGCCGCGCCGGTCAAATTTGAAATTGACCCGACCCATTTTTATGTACAGATTAGCGCTTCGCATTTGGGGTTTAGCCATATTCCCGGATTATTCAAAGAAGTGAGCGGCGCTTATGTGTATGACAGCGAAACGGGCGAAATTAAAGACGTCCATGTCGTCGTCAAAATCCCTTCGCTCGATACCGGCTTTGCCGAGCGCGACGAACATTTGCAGAAATATTTGGAAAGCGCGCAATTCCGGAAGCGACATTCAAATCAACCGGCTGGAAAGACGGGCAATTAACCGGCGAGCTGACTTTCCACGGCAAGACACAAAAGCATTACCGTCCCTGTCAGCAAGAACGGCGAAGGCAAAGACCCCTGGGGCGGCTACCGTAGCGGTTTTTGAAAACCGCCTTTACCTTTGAAGCCTGCCGATTATGGCGCGGTAGTGAGGTTGCACCGGAAATTGCCGTCAAAGTTTCCGGCGAGGGCATACAGGCGAAGTAAGCGCCACGAATACGATGAATATGCCACGGTTCGCCGTGGCTTTTTGTGCAGTATATGTGCCGTTGATAGAATGGCTCCCGCGCCAGCGGCTGCTTTTCAGTATTGCGCTTATTCGCCACAACAAGGAGTTATTTATGGACATTCGTCGTTTTTACTTGCCGCTATTCTTTTTCTGCAACGCTTTTTCGCCGCGCCCCAACCGAAGCCGCCGGTTAGCGGTGCCTGGCGGCTGGTTTCGCCGAGGAATTTAACGGCACCAATCTGAATCCGAAGGTCTGGATGAAACTGCGGGGGCTTGGGCCGGGCTACCGTGAACCCTACAACCCGGATATGGACGATTCTGCCTTCGATGCAGGCTATACCACGGTCAGCAACGGGATGCTGCGGATTCACTGGAAAGCGGCGCCGATTACGGTCAAAGGCGCCACTTACCCGTACACCACGGGCGTCGCCACCACCGCCACTGGCTTCAATTTCCGCTACGGCGTGATTGAAGCGCGCATCTGGCTGCCGCGGATTTCCGGCATCGCCCCGACGTTCTGGCTGCTGCCCACGCCGGTGGATTCCACCTGGCCGCCGGAGATTGATATCGCCGAGTTCTCGACCGGCGCACAGGGAAAGGTAGGTGCGCATTTCAACGTGCATTATCAGAAGAATGGCGAGAATCTGGGCGGCGCCCGGCACACTTACACCCTCGACTGGCGGCCGGACAGCATGACCATGCTGCTTGATGGCAAGGCGGTTTACCGCTATACCGGTGAAGGCATCCCCTCGACGTCGATGTATATCGTCTTATCCAACGGCGTCATGAAAGGGGAAAAGCCGGGGCCGGGCTCCATCGCTGGTTGATTATGTGCGCGTCTGGCAGTAAGCAGACGCCTCATCATGCTCGCCCGCTTTGGCGCGCACGAAAAGGCAGGACAAAATCCGCGCCACCCTCAAGCTGTTGCAGTCATAGCACCCGCAAAGGCGTTCCCGTGTTTTTCCCAAACAGCCCCTAATACGGCTTTGCGTGGCAAACCGCTACAATAGCCGCCTTTTTCCGCTTTCCTTCCCTTGATATATGCGCGCTTTTTTCTTCTTTTTCTGTTTTTGCGTCTCCGCCGTTTTCGCCCAGTCGCTGGATAATGCCGGTTCGGTGCCGTCCGAGGCGCAACTGGCGCAGTTGGAAACCACCCTCGCCCAAATGGAACGCGCAACAGCGAGTGGCGGCGCTCGCTGCCTGCGGTGCAGGATGAGGCGTTGCCGGAAACAGTCGGCGAGCGGGATCTGGCGGGAATCCGCGTCACGCTGGAACAGGTACAGGCGGATTTGGCAGGCTTGCGCGCGACGCAGGCAGCCATCGGGCGGGAAATCGAGACGGAAAAGCGGCGCAGTGATGCGCTCATGCCTTGTTGCAGACAGTCCAACCCGCTGTTGAGCGGTGGCAGTGAGGCGCATGGCGACCGCGCGCGAGACGGAGGCGCAGCTCGCCGCCAGTCAGCGGCACAGTCAGCTGTTGCAGCGCCAGCGCAATGCGCTGGTGCAGGCGGTGGCGATTGCCGAGCGGTTCACGGCGCCCTGGAACGCGTTATCAGCGCTAAACGAGGCGCTATTTGGAATCGCGCCAGGGCGGCGGCACGGCGAAGGCGCGCGATGAGGCTTTGGCGCGCGGCTGGAGCGGCAGTTGTCGCAGTTGAGCGAGCAGTTAAACAGCGGCAGTTTGAGCCGTGAGGCGCGGCTTGACCGCTATATTGAGCTGGCGCCGGGTCAATACGCAGATCACTAACAGCGAGCATGGAGTTATTGGCGCTGGAGGGGCGCTGCAGGGAGTTGCGGTTTGCGGATTTGACCTCGCGCTGTCGCTGGAGCGCATCGACCGCATCCGCACCGAGCTTGGCACGATGCTGCAACGTTTCGACGCTGCAACCGCAGCTCGATAACAGCCAGCACATCATCAACGAGCAGTTCCAACTGTACGAACGGCAGCGCGGCACGGTGCCGGGGCGGTTGCCACCCGGCGTAAGGCGGTGGAGCGCAGTTCAGAAGCTTAAAAATCCTGTTGGACAACAACATGATGAGTCTGAAGATGAACCGCGACATCGCCGACCGCCAATACACGCAGCTGGCGAAGGACGAGCTCACCGAGCAGTACCGCTCGGCGGCGACCTCGCCGCGCTGCCGCAACGCGCTACCGCCATCTTGAAAAACCGGCGGCAGTGTTCGTCGGGCAATGCGGTTGCCCTGCAAACCTCTACCGCAGCCTGCAAGCGCTTGCCGTGCAGCAATGGCTGCTGCTTGCCTCGCCGCGCTGCTGTTGCCGCTTGCCACCCTCGGCGTCATCCGCGTCTTGAACCGTGCCATCCGCCGCTACGCCAGCCAGAAAAACTCACCTTCGCCGGACGGCTGCTGTTTTTCTCTGCAAGATGCTGAAGAACAACCTGCCCTATCTGGCGCTGCTTCAGTTTGCGCTTGTCCTCATCCACACCAGCATCATCGCCCCCGCCTCGCACATGCTGATGCTCCCTGCCCGCGGTGCTGCTTTTAACACCATCCCCTACTACGCCGCGCGCAACCTCATCTCCACCGACCCTCATCGCCACCCCGGAAAAACGCCGCATCATCCGCCCGACCGTTATCTACGCCGCCGTCGGCAGCCTCGCTCTTCTCGCTCGTCCTCGTGGCCGACTGGATACTGGACGACGACCTCATCACCGACGCCTACCGCTGGATATTTGCCTCACAACCTGCTCGTCGGCATCCCCGCTCTGGCGCGCCACCAGCCGTAGCCTTGCCTACGCGGACGGCTTCTACCAGGGAATACTCCACCTACCGCATCCTGCGCCCGCTCATCCGCGCCATCCCGGCGGGCATCCTCGCCTTCGGCGCCATTGGCACGCTCGGCTACCTCAACCTCGCCTGGATTATCGCCAAGCACCTGCTCATCTTCATCCTCTACGCCCCTCATCTGGGTCGCCATCACCGCCATCCTCGAAGACAGCGCCGCGCCACGCCACGCCGCGCTGCGCACCGGGCGCGGCGTCTTCTGGACGCAGGACGTCATCAACCCCATCCACACCTTCCTCACCTACGGCAGCCTGCTCCTCATTCTTCGCTTGCTGCAGGGCGCCTACGGCTGGGACGAACACACCCCGGTCATCCAGGGAAACGCGCTGACCCTGCTCAAAACCCCATCACCGAGGCGACAATAGTCATCTCACCCTGCTCAACATCCTGCTGATGGGCATATTGCTTTACATCATCTACCGCGTCGGCGGCTGGATAAAAATCCTTCAGCTACCGCTGGATCTACCACGCCATCGCCGATTTGGGCATCCGCTAAGCCTCTCCGTCTTCAGCCAATACGCCGCCGTTACCTCAGCTGCTCCTCGCGCTGCGCGTCATCGGCGTGACCCTCACCGCCTTTACCGTCTTCGCCGGTGCGCTCGGTGTCGGGATCGGCTTCGGCATGCAGACGATTGCCAACAACTTCATCAGCGGCATCCTGCTGCTGATTGAGCGCCCCCTGCGCAACGGCGACATCATCACCGTCGGCAACTACGAAGGCACGGTCGAGCGCATCGGCATGCGCTCGCTGACCATCACCACCTTCAGCAACGAAAGCGTCATCCTGCCCAACTCCGACTTCGTAACCAGCGCCTTCATGAACTGGTCGCACCAGGACCCCATCACCCGCGTCCCCATCTCACCTCGACCTTGGCTACCGCCACGACCCCGGCTACGTCAAACAACTGCTCACCCAAACGCTGGCGCAACTGGCCGAAGAAGACCACATCCTCGACAGCCAGGAACACGACTACGGCGCCTTCGCCTACGACTACTCGCCGCGCGGCATGACCTGGCGCATCCAGTTCCATGTGCACATGCAAAAACCACCACCGCCTGACCAGCCGCCACCTGTCATCGAACGCATCTGGCAAACCTGCGCGCACACGGCATCGAAAATCGCCTACCCGAAACAGGGACATCTACTTCCCGAAAGCGACCAACCGGCACGCCAACTGCGCGACTGGCCGGAAATCCCGCAACTGCCGGGCGGGAAAGGCTGATGTGAGGCTTAATAAGGCACTTTGCGCCATGCTTACCTGTGCACAGAAAAATAAGGCGGTTTGCGCATTTCATCTAAATCGCTCTTTCAACCTTGATATTCAAATCCACATCAGCGAGAATCTGTTGCCTCTGATGCGTAAAAACTTTCACATCGGAGATGTTTATTCATTGTCTACTCGAGGAACAAGTTATGAAGAAAGCCTTTATCTTGGCATTAGAACTTTGAGTGCTTACCGGCTGTGGTGAAAAAGATGCAGAATATTACTATAATCACCTGATGAAATTAAAACTGCTCATGGCAAATTGCGAAGGAAAAATTGCCAATACCGCAGACGATGCACTTGCCACGCAAAGATGATAAGACCTGTAAAGCAGCTACATTGGCGGCCGCTGGAATAGAAATGGGAGACCTGAAAAGGCCGTACTAAAGAAGATAAGATGGGCTGGGGTGCTTATATTCAAAGCCTTATTGATGGCAAGCAGAAACTTAAAGAAGATTTCGCTTTGTTAGAACAAATTGAAAAATGCCTGATGATGAAGCGGAAGATGCACTTCTCAAAAACTTCTTCAGATGCCCGGTAGTAGGATTAGAAACAAGGCGAAACCACATGAAAAAGAATTGTGTGAGCGTGTAGATGTTTTATATACCAGAGGAGATTTCAAAACTCTTGATAAAATTGACGAAATACTCAAAAAGAAAAATGTCTATGCTTGAAGATATATCATCAGACGTATTCAAAAGCTCAGTTCCAGCTACACATACAAAAGATTCTGCATCGAAAAGAAAATATGTGACCGCGTTGAGAACATACAAAAAGAAATCAAAGACCTCAAAGGAAGCGGAAGCGGCTAAGCAGAGGAAAAACTAATCTACGACTTCGCATTAAAATCGGATACCCGTGTACCCGATTTTTATGCTTTCATCGAAAATATAGCAACTCACACCATAGGGTGCGCCTCGGCGCACCGTCGCGGAAATATTTCTTTCTATCAATGGTGTGCCAAAGGCGCCCCTAACCTATCAAAAACCTCCGCGCCATGGCGGAGGTTTTTCTAGAGACAGCTTCTACGGCAACGTTTGCAGCGCCAAGTCGTCACTCAACCACAAAATATCATCCAGACGCCGCGCGGTGATGCGGGCGAGGTCGGGGCGGTCAAGATAGCGGGCGGGGTTGACGATCGCCATCGCCAGCGCGTCTTCCACCGCGATGTGCATGTAGCGGATGGCGTTTTTCACGCATTGCAGCAGGGTGACGGGGCACCGGCGAGCGAGCCGTGTTCGTTCACCAGGCGGTCTTCCTTGACGAAGACGCGGATGCCGCCCGGCAGGGTAAATTCTGTGATTTCCGGCGCGCCGATGGTGTGCATCGAGTCGGTGACGAGCGCAGGCGGTCTTTGCCGATGAGCTTGCAGGCGGCGGCGAGGAATAGGGGTCGCTGTGACGCCGTCGGCGATGATGCAGCAGTAAAGGCGCAGTTCGGCGGCGCTGCCGATAACGGCGGGATCGCGTCCGGCGAGCGGCGGCATGGCGTTATAGAGGTGGGTAACGCCGCCGAGGCCCTCCGCCCAGGCGCGCTGCATGTCTGCCTTGCCCGCCATGGTGTGCGCGGCATTGACGCGGATGCCCATCTCGCGGATGCGGCGCACTGTGCCGCTGCCGGTACGCGCTCCGGCGCGAGCGATGATGCTGTATTGCTAAAGGCGTCCGCGTGCGCGGCAAAGCGAGGCGAAGTCGCTTTCGTCCGGCGTGCGCAGGTAGGCGGGGTTATGCGTGCCTCCGGGCTTAAGAATGGCCCTTCGAAATGGCCGCCGAGGATGCCCGGCACGGTGCGCGGGCTTCGGCAACAGAGGCAATGGCGCGCGGTGGTAGGTTGTCTTGCGCATCGGTGATGAAGGTCGGCAGCATGGCGACGGTGCCGTATTGGCGGTGCGCGGCGAGGATGGGCGAGGCCGTCAGCGTCGAAAGCGGTCATTGACGAGGTAGCCGCCACCGCCCTTCGCCTGGGTTTCGATGAAGCCGGGGTGAGGATGCCGCCGTCCAAGTGGTGGACGGTCGCGTCTCCGGGATATCGCCCGCGGCGAGGATGGCCAGCGTTTTTGCCATTTTTCTGCGAGCAGGGCGTGGTCTTCAATCAGGATGCCGTCATGATAGATGCGCGCGCCGAGGTATGCGGTTTTTGTGGTCATGTTTTGAGTCTCCGTAGGAACGATGCGGCTATTTACGCCGATGACGCATGGGCGACAGCCCGCCCAGCGCCCACAAAAACCGCCCTTGCAGGGCGGTTTTTCGCGGTGCCGGATTTATTTGATCAGGCTGGCGAAGTAGGTCAGGGGTGCGGATGAGCTGGTTGGTGTAGCTCATTTCGTTGTCGTACCAGGCGACGGTTTTTGACCAGTTGTTTGTCGCCGACGGTCGCTGACGCGGGTTTGGGTGGCGTCAAACAGGAGCCTTCGCTGAGGGCCGATGATGTCGGAGGAGACGAGTTCTTCTTCGGTGTAGCCAGAAGGTTCGTTAGCGCAGCTTTCATCGCGGCGTTGATTTTCGTCAGCGCGACTTTCTCAAGGACGGTGACGAGTTCGGTCAGGAGCCGGTAACGACCGGTACGCGCTGGGCAGCGCCGTCGAGTTTGCCGTTGAGTTCGGGGATGACACAGGCCGATGGCTTTGGCAGCGCCGGTGCTATTCGGCGCACGATGTTGGCAGCGGCGGCACGGGCGCGGCGTTTGTCGCCTTTGCGGTGCAGGGGCATCAGGGTCATTTGGTCGCCGGTGTAGGCGTGGATGAGTGGTCATCGGGCCTTCAACGACGCCGAATTTGTCTTTGCAGGACTTTGGCCATCGGTGCCAGGCAGTTGGTGGTGCAGGATGCGCCGGAGATGACGGTTTCGCTGCCGTCCAGGGTTTTTAGTGGTTGACGTTGTAAACGATGGTTTTTGATGTCGTTGCCGCCCGGTGCGGAGATGACGACTTTTTCGCGCCGGCTTTGATGTGTTTTTCGGCTTTGTCCTTGCTGGTGAAGAAGCCGGTGCATTCGAGGGACGACGTCAACGCCCAGTTCGCCCCACGGCAGTTCTTCCCGGTTGGCGTTGGAGAGTACTGATTTTTGCCGTTGATCACGAGGTTGTCGCCGCCATCGAGTTCGGCGGTGCCGTGGAAGCGGCCTTGTGCGGTGTCGTATTTGAAGAGTTGCAGCAGCATGTCTGCCGGGGTGAGGTCGTTCACGGCAACGACTTCAACGCCTTTGGCTTTTGTCCATTTGGCGCAGGGCAAGACGGCCGATGCGTCCGAGATCCGTTGATGGCTACTGATACTCATAGGGTTCCACTCCTAGGTTGTGGGTTGGCGGGCGCGATTACTGGCGGCAGCTGGGGATGCGTTCATTTCGTTACTATCTCGCCTTTGAGTTATCAGGTGATTTATATACGCTTGAGCGCGTATGTTTTCGAGGCACTATTTTACTGGCGGTTTGTCCGGGCTGATGTAGGGTTTGCAGGCTGTATTGGCAACTGGGGGTGTGGCGAGGAGGCCATGCGATGATGCTGGCGCGGTATTTGCCGCTGCGCTCGGGGTGTAGCGCAGGACGGGCGCGGGGGTATCGCCACTGGTGTCGGCGGCGACGGTTTGCCGCAGGTTGTCGCTGGGGGTGAGGGCGAGATCGAGGTCATGGCGGGTGTCCGTGCAGTTGGCAAAGAGGGGTGTAGGTGCTGGCCCGCGTCCAGTTTCGGATTTCGATGTCTGCCTGTTCGCCCGGCGGGAGTTCGCTGATGATGGTTTTTGTGCGAGAGTTTGCTTTGCGGGTTTTTCGGCTTTCATCCGCGCGCGGTTGGCTTTCATCAGGTGGTAGAGCTGCGCGTGGTTGGGGTCGTCCGGATGCGCTTCTATGGGTTCTTCTGCGGCGGCAGGTTTCAGGAAGTCGAGGTTGAAGGTTTGGCAGGCGGGTGAGCGCGAGGCAGAGGGGGCGATGAGGGGCGGGGGTTTTCATGGCGATGGCGTTCCTGCAGTAAACGTGGTCTGGGTTCGGGGGATGCGGCATCAGGATGATTTTTCGTTTGCCACCCCATTCAACCCTCCCCTGCTGCGGCTTCTGCGCGAGCGAGGGGGTTTTTCAGTGCATGACTTCTTTGCCGTAGCTTTTGATGATGTCGGCGATGTGTTTCGACGGTTTCTTTCGCGGCGGGTGCACGCCTTCGAGTTGGTAGGTGTCGCCGCACAGCGCCCATTTGTGCGCGCGCCGAGTTCGTGATACGGCAGCAGTTCGACTTTTTTCGATGTTGTCCATCGGCGCGATATGCTGGCCGAGGAGGTGGGCAGGTGGTCGTCGATCGCTGTAGCCGGGGACGATGACGTAGCGGATGCGGGTAAGCTGGTTCCGTTTTTGCAGGTGCTCGGCGAACATCAGGGGTGCGGTTGTTTGGCACGCCGACGAGTGTGGATTTCGTTGTCGAGCTGTTTGAGGTCGAGCACGACGAGGTCGGTGTGGTCGAGCAGTTCTTCGAGGGTTTTTGTCGTAATGGCGGGCGTAGCCATTGGTATCGAGGCGAGGTGTGTGGATGCCGTAGGCTTTGGCGGGCGACGAACCAGTCGCGGATGAATTCAGGCTGAAGCAGTGATTCGCCGCCGCTTGCGGTGACGCCGCCGCCGGTCGCCTTGAGGTGAGAAGCGGTACTGGATGACTTGCTGCATGAGTTCATCGACGGTGATTTTGCGCGATTTGTCGGTTTCCATGTCCCAGGTGTCGCGAGTTTGTGGCAGTAAAGGCAGCGCATCAGGCAGCCCTGGGTGAAGACGACAAAGCGCAGTCCCGGCCCGTCAACGGTGCCGCAGGTTTTCGATAGAGGTGGATGATGCCGTAGCGCATGGGAGGGTTCCGGATGGGTGTTTGGGCGCAATTTTACTGGATTTGGATGCGAGAAAAAGTGCCGGTTGCCCGGCACTTTTCTCGGTCGCAAGCGGGTCGCTTACATGGTTTGGGTGAAGGTACGGGTGATGACGTCCATCTGCTGCTCTTTGGTCGAGCGAGTTGAAGCGCACGCATAGCCGGAGACGCGGATGGTCAGCTGCGGGTACAGTTCCGGATCGTTCATCGCCTCGATCAGCATTTCGCGGTTCAGGACGTTCACGTTCAGGTGTTGTCCGCCTTCGAATTCGCTGTCGTGGTGGAAGTAGCCGTCCATCAGACCAGCGAGGTTGGCTGACGGCTGGCGTCGTCTTTGCCGAGCGCGCCGGGATGATGGAGAAGGTGTAGGAGATGCCATCTTTCGCGTAGGCAAACGGCAGTTTGGCGACAGAGGTCAGGAGGCTACCGCACCGATTGACGTCACGGCCGTGCATCGGGTTTGCACCCGGTCCGAACAGGGCGCCAGCGCGGCGACCGTCAGGGGTGTTACCGGTTTTCTGCCGTAAACGACGTTGGAGGGTGATGGTGAGTACGGACTGGGTCGGCGTCGCACCGCGGTACATTTTGTGGCTGGCGACTTTTTCATGAAGCGCTCAACCAGGGTCGCAAGCGATGGCGTCCACGCGCTCGTCGTTGTTACCGAATTGCGGGTATTCGCCTTCGATTTCCGGGAAGTCCACGGCGATGCCGTTTTCGTCGCGTACCGGACGAACTTTGGCGTGTTTGATGGCAGACGGTGAGTCAGCCGCAACGAGACAAGCCGGCGATACCGCAAGCCAGTGGTGCGATGAGACGTCGCGGTCATGCAGTGCCATCAGCGCCGCTTCGTAGCTGTATTTGTCGTGCATGTAGTGGATGCGGTTCAGGGCAGTCACGTACTGGGTTACGCGAGCCAGTTCATGAAGTTGTCCATGCGCGCTTCATTACGGCGTCATAGTCAAGCACTTCGTCGGTCATCGGCGCTTCTTTTCGGGCCGACTTGTTCTTTTGGATTTTTCGTCCACACCGCCGTTGATTGCGTAAAAGCAGGGGTTTTGGCGAGGTTGGCGCGCGCACCGAAGAACTGCATTTGTTTGCCGACACCATCGGGCTGACGCAGGGCGATGGCGTAATCGTCGCTGTTGAGTCCGGACGCATCAGGTCGTCGTTTTCGTACTCGCACGGAGGAAGTGTCAATGGAGACTTTGGCGCAGAAGTGTTTGAAGCCGACCGGCAGTTGTTCTGACCAGAGGATGGTCATGTTCCGGTTCCGGTGAGGGGCCCATGTTGTACAGGGGTGGAGGAAGCGGAAGCTGTTTTTGGTTACGAGCGTTCTGCCGTCCAGTCCCATGCCGCCGATGGATTCGGTTGCCCAGATAGGGTCGCCGGAGAAGAGTTGGTCGGTATTCCGGGGTACGCAGGAAGCGAACCATGCGCAGTTTCATGACCAGGTGGTCAATCATTTCTTGCGCTTCGCCTTCGGTGATGACGCCGTTTTTCAGGTCGCGCCGATGTAGATGTCAAGGAAGGTGGAGACGCGGCTGCAGCTCATCGCAGCGCCGTTTTGCGATTTGACGGCAGCGAGGTGAGCGAAGTGCAGGTCCACTGTACGGCTTCTTGGCGTTGGTGGCCGGGCCGGAAAATGTCGTAGCCGTAGCGCGGCCATGTCTTTCATTTGGGCTAGGGCGCGGTGCTGTTCGCAGATTTCTTCACGCAGACGGATGACGTCTTCCAGGTCTTGCCTGCTTCCAAGTCGGCTTGCAGGGAGTTGAACTGGCGTGCTGTCGGCCATGAGGAAGTCGATGCCGTAGAGGGCGGACGCGGCGGTAGTCGCCGATGATGCGGCCACGACCGTAAGCATCCGGCAGACTCGGTCAATACGCCGGATTTGCGGCAGCAGCGTGATGTCCGGGGTATAGACGTCAAATACGCCTTGGTTGTGGGTTTTGCGGTATTCGGTGAAGGCTTTGGGCGACCTGCTCGTTCAGCGGGGTTTCGTAGATGCGGCAGGAATCCATGACCATCTTGATGCCGCCGTAGGGCGTGATGGCGCGTTTCAGCGGCTCATCGGTTTGCAGGCCGACGATGACTTCGAGGTCTTTGTCGATGTAGCCCGGGGCGTGGCTGTTGATGCCGGAGACGATGTTGGCGTCGATTTTCAGCGGGGCTTTGGTGCGGTTTTCTTTTGATGCCCACCATGACGCTGTCCCACAGTTTGGTGGTAGCCGGGGTGGCGGGGGCGAGGAAGGCGCCGTCGCCTTCATACAACGTGTGGGAGTTCTTCTGGATGAAGTCACGCACGTTCACGCTGGTTTCCCAGTCGCCAGAGATGAAATTGGCCCAAGCGGCGGGGCGATTTTCAGTTTTTGTCAGCATAGTTACTGTTACTCATTTCAAGATAAAAAGAAAGCGTACGGAGCAAAGCGCGCTTACTGCACGCTTTTGCCTCGTGTTCTGATAATTATTGTAAATTTTTATATGGCCAAACGGCGGTGCTGGTTTTGTACAGGGATTTTCACCGCCGTTTGGCGGTTTTTCAGACAGTAAGAACAGTGTTACTTCAATTTTTATCGATAACCTGAGGGAGATTTCGTGAATGGGCGGGCGACGTGTTTGTCGCCCCGCCGATTCCTCGTGTTCTAGGTGGGATTTGAGGGTAGTCAATGATGATGGCGGTGGTGTGACGGATCGTGCGCGCCGGTTTTGCCGGCGCTGAGCTCTGCCTCTGTGCCTTTTCGCCAGCACTTTGCCGAAGTTCGACGCATTGGTCGTAGGCGTTTACGTCGCAAAGGATGGCCTGCACCGTCACTTTGTGCTCGTAAAGGGCGATGGAACGCGCCAAGGGCAGGCCGTGAGTTCGTCCAGAATGGATGGTGGTGGTGCTCGGGCGGTTGCCGCAGGTGCGCCGAAGTAGCGCCTCAGCCTTCGGATGTTTTGCAGGTCAGCTGTCAGCCGCGGCCGCGCATCAGTGCTTTCGGCCTGCGCGCGGTGCAGTGGCCGTGGATGATGCGTTGTGCGTCTTCGAGCCTGTAGGCGGCGTTTTCACGGTGACGAGAGTCAATCGATGTTGCGCCGTCCTGGTGGACGAGCTGGAAGAAGAGCGTGCTGCGCTTCTGTTCCGGTGCCACAGACGATGGATGCCGCTTGGTTTTGCCAGCGCTTTTGCCTTCCGCGGTTGGCGCACGCGTTTGCCGAGGTCAGCGCATCGTCAAGCTCGTTGCGGGTAATGCGGGAAGGGCTCCATCGGGTTGCAGTAGGTGATGACGGCGCGGTTGTTCCAGTTGAAGGAGTGGTTGTACCGGGCTTCCAGCGCGTCGCCAGCCACACGGGCATGTTCGCCATGAGCGGCGCGGTCTGGAAGTGTTTGTCCATCATCTTCCCGTATATGCGCCCGCGAGGAGCTGTTCGTAGCTGCTTTCGCAGCCGCTTTGCAGGATGAACGGCGGGCGACGGCCTGACCACAGTTACAGCGGCCGCCAGCAATCCCAGAACGGCAGCACGCGCCTCGGCGGCGATGCGCCGGAAGGCGCGCTTTATCGACGTTGGCGAGACCAGCGCACATCTGGCCGTCGGCTTTTTCGCTTCGCCAGCGGCGCGCGCAGCCATTCCTGCGCAGCCAGCCCGCATCTCGACGGGCTCTTCGCGCCAAAACTCTTGAGGCGACGATCAGCAGCGTGGTTGCCGGGTTAAGGCGGCGCTTTGAGTTCGCTTCCCGGTTTGATGGGGTCCGGGCGTGGCGAGGAAGCGGACGCGGATGCGGTCGTCGGCGAGTGTGTGAAGGCGGTGCACATGGCAGAGCAGGCGCGGGCCCAGCAGGAGCCGCCGATGCCGATGTGGATGACGCCGGTAACGCCTGTCCGTCAATCCTTTCCATTCGCGCCGCGCACGCGCTCGCTGGATGGCTTTCACGCGCCGCGTACCGCGCGGATGTGTACGGACGTCTTCGCCATTGACGATGAAAGCGGCTGGTCGGCGCGCGCGGGCGGTGGTGCAGCGCCGACGGTGGGCCGCCGGTATTGACGTTGTCTCGCCGCCGCGGTGATGGCGGCGATGCCCTCGGCGACGCCCGCTCATCTACCCACTGCTGCCACAGCGCTTTGGTCTGCGCGTTGATGTGGTTTTTGCGGAAGGTCGAGGTGATGCCGGCGGTCGAGTCCGGTCGGCGACGCGGCTTGGCCCGGCGGCGAAACCATCTGGCCGCATGCGTTTGCCGGAGGACGGTTTCTTTGTGCGACTTTCACCGCCCGGTTTGTCGTGGAGATTGCTCATCATGCGGGATTTCCTTTAAACGATGTTGGCCAGGCTGGCTGCGGCCAAACGAAAGTGCCCAAGATTCATCATGCCTTGCGCCAGCTGGCGAGAGAGTGAGCCAGCCAGCGCGGGCGCACCGTTCACGTCCCGCTGCCAGTATTCGACGTACATGCGCATGGTCGCGCCACGGGTGTCGGTGCCGGAGAGGCGGCAGATGACGCGCGCCTGCGGGCCGAACTGCACCTGCAAGCCCCTGGTTCGAGCTGTTCTCGCCGTTGGTCGGGTCGGTATAGTTGAACTGTCCGGCGTCGGTAATCGGCGGCCGCTCCGTCTGGCCAATCATCTTGGCAAGCTGCGTTTCCAAACGCTTTGAGCATCGTCGCCCGGCCTTATCCAGCTCCAGGCGCTTAATCGAAGCGGTTGAAGAGTGTGGCGGCCGTAACGCTGCCAGTGCGCCTCGATGATTTTCGTCCGGCGTCTTGCCCGTCGCCGCTTGCAGGGTTGAGCCAGCACAGTACCGCCCAGATGCCGTCTTTTTCGCGGATGTGGTTGCCGCTGGTACGCTGAAACTTTCCTCGCCGCAGAGGTGAATCATGTCGGCATCGAGCAGGTTGGCAAGAATTTCCAGCCGGTCGGCGTTTCTCTATAATTCAGCCCGCGCGCGGCTGCAGACCGCATCAACGGCGCGGCTGGTCGGCATCGTCCGCCCACGCCCTTGAGCGTCTTCAGGCAGGGAATGAGCGCGTGGTTGTCGGCAATAATCGCCAGACTGTCGCAGGGGTTCGGAAAATGCCGCCGCCCGGTGATGAGGTTGCGGTCGCCGTCGCCGTCGCTTGCAACGCCCATGACGACCGCTTCATCGGCCGCCATGCCGCTTTCAATTCATCAATATGCGCCGGGGACGGATCAGGATGGCCGCCGCCAAAATCGGGCAACGGGCGGTGTTGAGCAGGTATTTCTGCGGCAGGCCGGGCGGTGGGCGACACCTCCACCGCATACGGGCCGGTGGCGTGCATCGCATCAAACACAAAGGGATGCTTGGCGATATGCGCGCGAATCGCCGGGAAATCAAACAGCGTTTCCATCAAATCCGCATAATCGGCGGTGCTGCTGATGACGCGCACCTCCGGTCGCCGATGCGGTAACTGCCCACCTTTGTCGAGCGGCGGCAGTTCCACCGCGGCAACTCGTGTCACTCGTCACGACTTGGAGACGGCTAAAGCGGCTTCGGTGGCATGCTCCGGCGCGGGTTGCCCGGGCGGCGAGGTTGAATCTGATGCGAAAATCGCTGTCAAACCCTTGCCGCCCGGGTTGTGGCTGGCGGACAAAAGCGTAATGCCAATCCGCCTGATAGCGGCGGATGGCGTGCCGAAAGCACAACAGCGAGCGTGGACAAGAGGGCCGTTTTCGCCCAAAAGCACCAGCTTCGCGGCCCTGCGCCACCGCCATTTTCAGCACAATGGGCAACCGCTTCATCGCGGTAATAGCGGGCCATCGCCACCGAGGACGAGCGGCCCGCCCGCCACTCCGCCGAGCGCAGGTGAGAAATCGACCGGATGCAAAACTCTCGGTGTAGTGCGGTTGCTGATAATGTGGCACTGGCTGACGCAGCGAGGATTCCTGGACGCCGGTCGGTGAATCGTGGCGAATTTTATCGTCTTGATTTCCATACAAATACCTCATCGGTGGTTAGCGGTTTACCGACATTTTAACGCTAACCCTGTGTTAATATCGGTGATTTCACACGTTAATGTGGATTGCTGTGGATATTGAAAGTACGCCATTAACTGGGAAAACGGCTACGCGCCTTATATCACACCGGTACGCGCCAACTCTCCGCACCCTTACTCCTCCAACAGCACACATCTACCGGCATCCGTATCGCTAAAAAGCCGCTATCGTCCCTGCTGCAAATGGCGCAAGGCGGCGCGCAGATTGGCGGCAGGCGTCACATCGTCAAGCGCGGGGCGTGATTTTACTTGCTCAACTTGCTGCCGTCGGCATTTAACACCAGCGGCAGATGCAAATAACGCGGCGGCGGCAATCGGCTTTATCCTGCAACACCAGATGAATGGCGGTCGCCGCCACCAAATCTAACCGCGCACCACATCCGTCTGCCACAAACCGTCATCGACGACCACCGCCAGCGCATAGGCAATATCACCATCGCGGCGGCGCGGCACCGGGTCGCCAATCCTGGCGTGCAAGCGCAAAGCGGCTTCGCCCAACCAGCGGTCGGCGAGCGCCACCGTCTCCTCCGGCGAGCGCAGGCGAATCGCCGCATCATCCGGCGCGAGCGAATCCAGCACCCTGCCACGACAACGGCCAGGATAGACCAGCCCCAAAGCGCCCCATCTGCGCCTGCGCGTGCCAATACTTGCGGCTGCAATCACAAGGGAGTAGAGATGCGGGCGCAACTGCGCGAGCGCCGCCTGATAATCGGCGAGATGCGCCGATTGCGCAGTTTCGCCGTCATGATGCGAGCCGTGCGCGCTCGCAACGGTGCAACTGCACGCCGCGATGTAGTCGGCGCGGCTGCGCGTGCGGTCAACATCCTCCGCGCAACAGCGCCCGCCATGCGCGCGGGCATCAAGATAACTGCCAAGCGCCGCCGCCAGCGACCGGATGCAAGGGGCCGCTGGGCGTCGGCGCAAAAGCAGCCCAATGTGAGTTTTCATGTTCATCGCGGCTTTGTACCACATTGGCGCCGATTGGCGTAAGGGCGGATGCCGATTCCCGTTCTGCCGCCTATTGCCGCGATGCGCCCTCATGCCGCCAGAAGTCGCGCGGTGCGTCCAGCACGGGCAAGACGATACCGCGGCGGATGGCGTAGTCGCCGAAACCTTTGAATTTTGCCTCGCGTTCGCGCCCAGCCGCCGATCCATTCGCGAGGATGGCAAAGAATTTCCGCCTCGCTGATGTCTTTGTACAAACGCGGGATGCGTGCTGCCTTCGCGGTTGCCGCCGGCGAAAGAGGATGTGAGCGGCCCACGGCTTTGCGCCAGCCAGGCCGATTTCCGGCCAGCATCGCCCGGCCGCAGCCGTTCGGGGCAGCCGGTGGCGCGCAGGACGATGTGCTCGTCGACACCGCTGCTTTCGCCAGGAAGTCGCGTCCACATGGTCGAGGAAGCCGCAGGAAGCGCTCTGGCTTCTGCCGGGCGGCCAGCGGGCAGGTGGGCAGCGCCACGCAGGCCATGCTGTCGCGCGCCGTTTGCTCGCTTTTGGGCGCTGATCAGCCCGTGTTCGCGCGCGACTGGTCTCGATGCACGTTTTGCCTTGCCGGCGGCGGCACGCCGGCGCACGATGAGGTTTCTGGTTGGCGGGTGAGGCGGAAGTCGCGCTGTGGATTTTCGCGATTTTGCGCCATGAGCCGGTTTTGAGCGGGCAGCCGCCCGCTGGTCGGTGATGCGGCCGTTTTTCGATGAAGAGGTCGAGGTGCCAGTTGCCTTCTTCGCCTGCACCCAGCCGATGCGGTACGCCCCGCGTGGGTGACCTGGTAGGGGCGGGATGGGCGCGAACTCGCGCCCATGCGGTTTTCCACTTCGGCCAGCGAGTATTTCGACTGCCCACGCGCTCTCGAGGGTGTAGCGGGTGCGCGCGTGTTGCGGTCGCTCTGTGTCGCAGTCGCGCTGCGCGTGACGACGGCGGCGGCGCAGTCGAGCGCTGTGGCTGAGCCTGCACGCCAGCCGAATTCGCGGGCGGTGTCGAAGGTCGTGGTGTTGCCGTGCTCGCATGGAGAGGTGCCGCCGCCCACCAGCACGATAGCCAGACTTTATGAGTGCTGCCATCTTCGCCGATGGCGACGAAGCTACGCGTCTGGCGTGCAGGTCGACGTCGTTGTCGGGCGGGGGATGACGACGGCGCTTTTGAATTTGCGCGGTGCGTAGCTGGCGCCGAGGACGCTCCGGCGTCGTCAGTCGCTTTTCACAACCTCTGCCGCGGTTTCGGCGGCTCGCTGGGAAAGACTTTTCGCCGTCGAGCCAGATGTCGGCGTAGGCGCTGATTTGCGCAGTAACGGTGTGCATGCTGATTCTCTTCGCGCCCATTCCTAGTGCCTCTCTGCGCGACTGGCATGTCTACCGGGGTTTGCTGCGTAATAAGACGTTGCGGTTCCACGCCGCCCGCGTGGCGCATGAGTGTCAGGCAGCCAGTGCAGCCATTGGTGCATGCGGCTGATGTCGGGCTTTCGAGCGTACGCCAGTGGTACTGGAAGGTCTGGCGGCTGGTGAGCCGGATGGAGCCGTGCAGGGGTGTGGCTCGCTCGGCGAAATTTGGTCGATGCCCAGCCACCGCTGGGCTGGATCACGCCGCCAAGGAGCGGGCGGCAGCGCAGCATCACGCCTCAGCTGGGTCGAGCTGTGCGCTCTTGCCTTTCGGCGCGGATGTCGCGGCTCGTCCCGTTCGACACATGCCGTGGAAGCGGATGAGCTGGAAGTTGTCGCGCTGCTGAAAGCGCCGGTGATGATGCCGTCGCCGAGGTGCTTGACTGATGGTGCCGCGCAGGTAATCGCGGTCTGCTTTGAGGCGTTCGTTGTCGGAACAAGGGCGCATCGGGCGGTTTGGCGCGGGTCGTGGGTGTGTGGCTCATGATGGGTTCCTTGTTTGTGTGGATGGGTTGGGGTTTTCACAGTTTTTTGAGTAACGGGCGACTGGCCAGCGTTCAAATCCGGCGCTTTCGTAAGCGTCATGGCGGGCGGGAACCGGTGGCCGGGGTCGCCGCCTGTTTCTACCATGACCATATCCATGCCGCTTGCCTGAATCAGGGCCAAAGCATCGTTCATCAGTGTACCGATGCCACGCCGCGCTGTTGTGCAGAACGGCAGCCAGCCGTAGATCTCCCCATGCGGTCTTCGGGATGCAGGCGGTATCCCAGCAGCCAGCCGACTGGTTTGCCCGTTCAGGCGGGCAACCCGGACGCGTCACTTTCGTTATCAGCACGGCAGATAAGTCAGTACGCTGGCGGGCTTCAGCCATTGGGATGGGGTTGGCATAAACGAATGGCGGCACCGCAACGGCCATTGCGCAAAAACAAGGCGCCCGCGCCAGCGAGAGGTCAATCAGGGGCGGTTTTGTCTGCTGCGGGCTGGTATGGGGTTAGCGATAGGCATGGTGGACGTCTGTCTCTACAGATACCCCCAGGCGCGCTGGTATTCGACGCGTAGAGGTGGTAGTCGTAATCAGCTTAAATCCGGCGGCGCGCAGGGCGTCTTTATGGTCGTTGCCTTCGCCGTCGTAACTTTCCGCCTGCCAACCACGCTTGTTAGCGCGGATGGGCATAGTGGGCGTTATCCGGGGTGCCTTGCTGGGGCGCATTGCGGTCGTGCGGCAGTGGGCGCTGCGGATGGTGGTTTTGATATGGATCATGGCTTATGCTAAAGCTGCGCCAGTAGGCGTCAAATCATGGTTGGAAGCCAGTAGCCGAGCGGCGGGTTGATGGCGACGCCGACCGCGAGGCGAAGAAGGGCGAGGCCAGCCGCGAGGATTGCCGGAAGCGCGTGGTCAGGCCGATGCTGAGAAGGTCGGTGAAGAACCAGCCGCGCGGAACATTGGCGCTCTTGCAGCCTTCGGCGCTGTACGCCTTACCTGCCTCGGTGCCGAGGCGGTGACCGCGGTGGTCGGCGGCGACGATAAAAGCCGAGGATAAATTTCGGGAAACGGCTTGAATTTCGCAGCTGATCAATGCATCGCGATCGCCGCGCTTTGCCGTTCCCACCAAATACCGCGAGGATGGCGACGAGAAACGCGAATGCCGACAGACATATCGCCCGACCACCGCCTCTCATCAGGGTGCAAAAAGCCTCAGTGGCGGCATCTTGCGGCCAATCGCTTCGGCGGCGGCGGCAAAACCGGCGGCGTCCGGCAATCGGTTGATACAATCCAGGCGCAGCGACGCGCTTTGGATGCAGGCCGAGGGGCGCGGCTGGCGCAGGCGGGACGAAAATCATCACCGCGCGCGGACGGTAGCGAGGAAATCGCCATGGAGCGACGCGCCTTCTCCGCGCGGCGAAAGGCGCCTTGCCGGTGGCAATCGAGGCGGAGCGCCGCAGATGAGAGCCGCGCCGCGCGCCGGGGTTTGCGGCAAAGCGACGGTCAAGACCAAACAGGCGGGTGGCGGCGAAATACGTCGCTGGCGAGCGTTACCACCGAGACGATCAGCGCCACGCCGGTGGCAGCGGGACCGGCGCGCAGAATGATGGTAAACGGCAGCGTCACGCCCATCGCACGATGCCGGTTTTCGCACATAATATCCCCGTGCGGCGGCGCGCTCGCTGAACCACGCGGGCAACGACAGCGTATGTGCCGATGACCAGCCCGCCAAACCGGCTTAAGCGCCACCAGCGGCGTTTCCAGCACCGCGCCGCGGCAGCGGTGGCGCTTCGATGATGAGGACGGCGACGGCAAGCAAATGCAGCGCGACACGACCGCGCAGGGAAGCAGCGCGTCTCCATGAAAGCCCGACTGCGCGCGCCGGGAGCTGAGCGTGCTGCACGAGCAGCAAAGGGCCGAGGCGCGCCGGGCAAATCATCGCCGGCAGCTTGCGCGGCAAGCTCGGCGGGCGTTTTCCAGCGGGCGCGGAAAAGCAAGGTCGAGCACCACGCCGCTCTTGCCTTCACGAGAGAAACAGGACGTAGCGGCGACGACCAGCCCCGAGGCCGATGGTAATCGCCCAGCTGCTCTTCCTGGAACCAGACCGGCGGCGCGCAGCGCGGCATGATTTTCGCCAGCTTAGTCTTCTGTGCGCAGCCGTCGAGGCGAGGGTGTATACGCATGTCTCCTGTGGTAGTTGTTTGCAGGGATTCGCATGCAGTAAGGTGCAACGCCAGGCGGCGTGTAAATGCGCGCGTTTTGCCTGGCGTATGCGTGCTGCCCATGAGGGCGGGGTACGTACAGGGTGGCGGCTGCCCGTATGGCTGGCGAATTACTGATTCAAAGGTGCAGCAGCCACAAAAAGACATCCATCCGCGATGCTGCAAAAACGTCTGGAAAACATTGCAGGGACCGAAAATGGGATTGCCTACCGTCATATTACCACGCCCGGTGAGCGCGGGGTTGCACTGGCGACTTTAGTTCGGCAGGGTTGCAAGCCCGCCGCTTCTTGCCACCATGTTGAGCGCCACAGATCGCCATCTTGCCGCAGCGAACTGGAAGCGCAATGGCGCTGTTAGCAACTACGGCGCCAGCAAGGCGCAGCTCCACGACAGCGGGCGTAAGCGCTGCCGCCGCAAGCGTAAACTGATGACCCGGAACTTTTGCCCTGGTCAGGGAGGGTTTCTAGAGCTGACACATGAGTCGCCCGGAGCGGATTCAGGTACCGCCACGCCGCGAAGCGCCCGCCCGCGCCATCAGCTGCGCCACTATCTACCGCGTGCTCCCCGCCCGGGCGTTTCAGTGAAGCGACTGGGTGATAAGTGTGCAAGCAAAGGCTGCGCCACCGTGCGCGAAAGCGGTGGCGCAAAGGCGGCTCGACACGTGCTAACGCCACATGTGGGCATGCGCTGTCGGCGCGTCCGCCGAGGGCACAGGCGCGGGCGCCCTGGAAGCGCATTCTAGAAGCTGATACCGTGCGAGCGTGGTGGGTGGTGCGGTGTGTGCGGCGTTGGTTGACCGCAAAGCCGCTATCGCGGTGCGTTCGGCTGGAGGAAGAGACGGCCGGACGGCGTGAGATGCGGCAGTGAGTTGAAATACCTTGCGCGACGCAGACGGTACTCGCATCCGCCGAGACCAGGAACAGAGGAATTTGCGCGCGCAGCGCGGTGAGTATGGCGGAAGGCGTTGGGGATAAAAATACATCCCGCCGCCGTACCCAGCCGTATGCAACGCAGCGCGAACCGCCTGCAACGGCTTGTTGCGTGATATGTACCGAAGCATCAGGATGTGCGCAATATCCAGATGATTACATTGAGAAACGCAGTGCTGGCGTTGAGATAACCGACCGCGTTTCAAAATGTTTGCAGTACGACGCCTTATCGAGTATGTTTGATGCGAGTGTGTGCGCCGGGTTTTGCGACAGATTCGCCGTCAAGCCATACCGGGCGGCTGCCCGGTTCGTTCAATCAAACATCCCGCTGATGGCGCCGCGCCTGTAGCGCAGTTCGTCGGGATAGTCGGCGGCGGCGTCCGCGTCGCATGCCGCCCTCGCCCGGCGATGATGTCAAAGCAGCGCGCGCATCAGCGTCTTTCGCCATGCGCGCCCGCGTCGCCGCAGACGCGCACATAGGCGCCGTCAGCCAGGCCATTTGCCGCACTCGCCGCTGCTTCGCGCAGTTTGCCCTGCACATACACTTTCTCACGCCTGGTCTGGCGCGACCACGCGGCTCGTGGCGGGTGCCAGGGAAGCCGTCTCTCGGCTAGCCCTGCCATTTCGGTCTGGTAAGAGTGCTTCGGTGGAAATGCAGGTTTGACGAACTTCCAGCCAGTGATTTCCCCACAGCGCCTCACGGGCGGCACTTGCGCCTCGTGAGAGGCGCGGGAAGGGAGGCGACCACCGGTGCCGTTGCCTATCATGATGATGGCGGCCTGCGGGTCGTCCGGCGAGGCGGAAATTCAGGACTGGGCTCGACAAATACGCGCGCCGCGCGCCACCGTCTTCGGACTCGCCGGTAGCGGGCGCTTTCGCTGTAAACACGTCGTTCAGCCCGGTGCAGCGCCGACGGTGTCGCCTGCCACTCTTCCAGCGCCGACGCTGCTCAGGTGGGGGCGCGGCGTCGCGGCGCAGAGCGTCGGCCAGTTGTTCCCGCCAGCGATAGCCGCAGGACTGGCGGACGGCAGTGGCGTCTGGCGGCATGATCATTGCGGCGTGTGGCGCGGCAGCGAAATGCGCATGAGCGTTTCCGCGTCCAAATCGGCGCTCTTGGCAGGCGCGGCGTATCCCTGCACGAGACTGGCGTGTTCTGCGGATTTCGCGCGCTCGGACGCGGCTGTTCACGCAGGGTTTTGCCGCCGTCCATGACGGTCACGCCATCCAGTTTTAGCGCGGCGAGGATGCATCAACGCGCCGCCGGGTCGTTTTCGCACCAGACGCCAGAGCGCGCCCGCCCGCCTGATAGTGAGTGCCGGAGACCGGCGAGGTCAAGCTCGATGTAAGCGCGCACGTCTTTTCGTGGGCCTGCCGTCGGTGATGATTTTCTGCCGCGCCAACAGCGGCGCGGTGATGACCAGATGGTCGCGGTCGTGTACCGCAGGCGTAGCAGCGGCTTGGCGGCTTGTTGGCGTGCGCGGGGCCGGCGGGTTGCAGTGCGGCAAGGAAGCGCGGCACGGGAGTCGGCATCCGCCGCTGCCGTCGCCTGGTAATCCCACATCACCAATCGGCGCGCGGCGCCGAGGCGTTCGCCGCCCAGCTCGCCAGACGCGTGTCAAAATCACGCCCGCGCTGGCGGAAATCAGGATGCACTGCTGTCGCCCAGCCCGCAGACTGGCAAAAGCGCAGCGCAGGCGCCAGCGGCGCTGCAAAGAGCGGGCGGTGCAGGCTGGGCGCTTCGCCCGGCGGCTCGCCCTCGCCCTGGGTGGGAGGTCGCGAGCAGCAGCACCGATTCAGTCGCGATGGTTTCCGGTTTTGTAATCAAGCGGCGCTGAGTGCGTTTGGCGTGATGCCCTGTTCTGCCAGCGCGGCGTGCGGTTTGTCCGCGACGGCGCGCGCGTGTCCGTCTGCAGCGGAAGGACGGTTACAGCAGCAAAGCGGCATGGCGGTGGCGCAGGTCTGCGCTGGCTGCGCTGGTGGCATCGGTGGCAGCAACGGTAGGCGCGCGCGCCGCCCTCCGCCGCGCCAGCAATGGCCGGAGAGCCAGGCGAGGTTGCAGCGGCGGAGGCTATCAGGCGCGGCGGTGAGGTCGGCCCGGAATGCGAGGTCGTGATGAGGGTTTCCTGTGTTGGTCAGGAAATGTGGGGCTGATTTATAGACGCACACTCCTGTGGGGAGGGTTGGGTTAGCGTTTGAGATCCCCTCCCTGCAGAGGCGGAGGGTTTGAAAATCCCACAGGGAGAGCTGATGCGGCTGTGTTTACTGCCGCCGCGTTCCTGCCCGCGCGCCGAGACCACGCCAGTTGCGTGCAGCGCGCCACCGTTTCGCCGATGACCAGCAGCGCCGGTGTCGGCGCTTCGCCGCGCGAGTTCGGCAAGGCGCGCCAGCGTGCCGGCGCGCACCTGCTGTTCGGCGCATGTGCCGCGGCTGGTGACCGCCACCGGCGTGTTGGCGGCGCGGCCGTGCGCCAGCGAGTTGCACGTTGCGCCCGCTGCGAGTAGCGTGCCATATAGACCACCAGCGTGTGACCGCAGACTGCGCCGGCGTCGGCGATACGGGCGCGGTCGCCACTTGCGTGGCGGGCGGTAAGCGTCACGGCGTGGGCGTAGTCGCGGTGGGTGGGCGGGATGCTCAGCGTAGGCGGTCGCGCCGAGGGCGGCGGTGATGCCGGGATGACGCGGCAGGGTGCCGCCGCCTGCAGGAGCCCTCACGCCTCCTCGCCGCCACGGCCAAAGACACAGGGTCGCCGCCACTCGGGGCTGCTACCGCGAGTCCGGCGCGCGCGCGTGGCGGATGGGCAGGTCATGAATTTCGCCTTGCGCGACCTGCGCCGCCGCCAGCGCCTGTTTGCCGACGCTGATTTCCGGTCAACGTCCTTGCCTTCCCGGATGAGGGCGCCGATGTCGTCAGGAGCCAGAAACTGGCGCGTCGTGAAAACCACGCATCCGCCAACACACCGAGGCTTGCGGGGCGTGAAGGGTGAAGCGGTCCGGCATCGCCCGGCCCAGCGCCGACCAGCGTAGACCCCCGCCGCGCAGCATCGACTGTGCCGCCAGCTGGCTTGCCCGATTTCCGCCTCCGCTTCCGCCAGGCGGTTTCTGCGCGACCAGGGTGTCGAAGCGCTGGCAAAGAAGCGTTCCCAGAAACGGCGGCGCGCTTCCGTCACTGCACCACCGCCTTGACCCGCGCCCGCCAGCGTCGGCAGCAGTGTCGCCAGCGTGCCGCTGTGACGCGTGGCAGCAACAGCTCGAGTACTGGCGCCAATGGCGGGCAAGCACCGGTGCCGTTCCGCGCTGGAAGTAGCAGCCTGCAACGGCGCGCAGTCTATCACCCGCTGGCACGATATACGAGCAGCAATGCGGTGTATCGACCACATTGCACAATTTGCCGCCGCTTCCGCCGCCGCGAAAACGCGCGCGTTCAGCTCACTATCGCTGGTGGCAGCGACGACGAGGAGACGCCGTCGGTCTGCGCCCGAGTGCAAATGACGCCGGTATGTGATGCGTCGGCGGCGAGCCAGTCCTGAAAGACGGGCGAGTTCACGCGCGACACGCGCAGCCGCGCCAGCGCGCAAGAGGTCTTCGGCCTTGCGCGCGGCGACGTGTCCCGGCACCCACCAGCAGCACCGGGCGGTTGTTCGGGTCGGCAAACAGCGGAAAATGACGGCTCATGATGCAATCTCTGATAATAAAGCGCCGCATGATAGGGAAGCCGCCTGCGCCTGTGAAATGCGCGTTCGCTACTCGCGTTATGCATTTTTGGCATAAAAAAGCCCGCACGGTGGCGGGCAAGGTGTGTGTTACTGCTGTGCGGGTATCAGGGTTTGAGGCAACCGCTGAGGCTATCGGCGAGCTGGTGCAGCAACTGGCCGTACATCGTCTTGCCGGGGCGAGGTCGGCGCCAACCGGATCGAGTACCGCAGTTTTCACTTTGCCGTCCGCCGCCAGTTTGGTGACGATTTTCGCCGGGAATTGCGGCTCGCTAAAGAGGCAGACGACTTTGTTGTCGGCAATCATCTGGTGCAGTTCGCCGATGCGTTTCGCGCCCGGTTCGTGTTCGGGATCGACGCGCACGGTGCCGACGGCGTTAGGTCGTAGTCTTTTTCAAAGTATTGGTAGACATCGTGAAGACCATACACGGCCGTTTTTACCGCTTCCGGTTGCGGCAGGTCGCTTTTTCAGCGCGTCAGCAGCGGCGGCGGCCTGGGCGGCGTTGTCTTTGTATGTTTGGCGGCGTTGGCGCTATCGACTGCGGCCAATTCTTCGCGACAGTTGAGCGGCAGCTTGCGCGCACGCTCAACACAGGTGCGCGCGTCGTAAAGTGCCGTGTGGTGGTGACCGTGATGGTCATGGCCGTGTTCATGATCGTGATCGTGATGGGCATCGCCGTGGTCGTGAGTCATGGTGTTCATGATCGTGGTCATCATCATCGTCGTCGCCTTCTTCCCACATGCCGCCGTGGCGGGTCGGCAGCAGAGTGGAGGTTGGGCAGCCCTGCCCATTCAACGGCGTGTTCTTTTTGCTTTTTCCGAAGCGGCGGCATGAGGTTTCGAGTTCGTGGCTGACGTGCCACGACGACATCCGCTTCGCGACGCTTTTCGCATCCACCAGTTTCATTTTGGTAGCCGTGCGGCGAAGCCCTGGCTGATGAGCAGTTCAGGTTCGCCGACGCCATCCATCACTTGCGCCACCAGCGGGATGCAGCGGCTTCAGTAGTGGCGACGACTTTTCGGCGCGGCGAAGGCTTTGGCGGGAAACGCCCACGAGTGCGGCCAGCAGGGATTTTCATGTTTCAGTTCTCCGGTTTTGCGTGAGTTTGTGCGGAAGCCTGCCCGGTTTTTCGTCGCAGGTCTGGTTTTGCGACGCAACAGGATACGCCTCTTGCAATGGGGTAACGGTGTATCTAAGCGCTGTTGATAAAGAAAAATCCCCGCACAGCGGGGTTTTTAAACCGATTTACCTCGGCGGTTTCCTCAGTTTGCCGCTGACGGGATGACGGACAGCAGTACGCCCGCCAAGCCGGATGCATCCGGCTCGTTTTAGAATCATGGCGGGCGGTTACGGCTTCGCTAACCCTCCCAGAGCGCTGGTGGCGGGAATGTATAGCCATCCACAGAAAGCTTCAGCCTACAGCGTTACATCTCCTCTCCGTACAACCGCGTAAGGTCTTCGCCGATGCGACTTGTCCAAAACGTTCGGGTGGATGGCTATAAATGGAAGATGGCGGTCAGGGGTTGTCGGGCTGATTACGCGCGCGTGCCGTAGAAACTTAGCTCGCGGTCGTTGTCGATATTGACTTTTCGATTTCTTCCGCATTTGGCCCAGCGATGCCCAGGGTAGGTCTTGGCCAGGGTTGGATTTCCCCTCGATGCTAGCGTCGCTTCTATACCATAGGATACGGCTCCGTTATTTCCTGTGAGAATGAGGTAATGGGCGCATCGTGCAGGGTGATGCGTCCCAGCCCGCGCGCAAGCGGTGATTTCCGCCTGAGCCACGGTGACGCCAAAGTCAATGGTATAGCGCAGGGTGGCATCGTTTATGGGATCTGAATCAAAAGGCGCGGCCGTTATAGAGTCGCTTTTGCCCGTGCTGGGCAGGTTTTGCGTCGGGTGCATGTGGGGAAGCCGTTTTCGTTGAATTCCAGCGATTTACCAGGCCGCCGGACGTGCCGTTAATGGTGAGGATGCGGAATGGAATCCCTGATAGGAGCGGATGGCGACGTTTTTCGTCGTGGGTGCGGCCGTTTGCTTTTTCCGGTGATGCGCATTTGTGCCGGGAAATTCGCTGAAACCTGCCGGAATGGGCGCGGTATTGACGGTCATGCCTTTGTCAATGGATATCCATAAAGTGTTGCCATCGCGGTTCGGAAAAGACTGCTGTAATAACTCTGGCTGCCGTCAGCATTTGGTGCTTCGGTATATTCCGGCAGGGAAGTAGGTTTTGCCGATGGTGGTATTGTCCGATGTTTGCGGTTTGTCTGCGGGGGCGTTGTCGTCGCCACTACCGCCGCATGCGGTAAGGCAGGGAAAGGGTGACAAGGCTGGTCAGGATGTGTTGCCTGCATGGGGTTCTCCCGGTTTTGTTTGATGTGATGCCGCGCCGGACGTGCGACGCGGGTGGTTTTCGCTGGTATGAGGCTGTAAGGTATCGCTATGGCGAGTGTCAAACCAAGTGCAACACCTCATCAAAATACACTTCATAAGGTGTCCTCCACTGCAAACATTTGCGCGGGCGGTTATTCAATGCCAGCACCGCCTTTTCAAGGTAATCATCAGGATATTGCGCAATATCCTGATGCTTCGGAAAATATTCACGCAACAAGCCGTTGGTGTTCTCGTTTGTCCCGCGCTGCCACGGCTGGTACGGCGGCGGAATGTATATTTTTATCCCCAACGCCTCCGCCACCACCGCATGCCGCGCAAATTCCTTGCCCCGGTCCGGCGTGATGCTGAGCACCGTCTGCTCGCGCAAGGCTTCAATCATCGCCGCATTCACGCCGTCCGCCGTTTTCTTCTCCAGCCGAACGCACCGCAGATAGCGGCTTTTGCGGTCGACCAACGTCAGCAACACCGCACCACCCACCACGCCTGCAACGGTATCAGCTTCCCAGTCGCCCATGCGCTCCCGCGCCTGCGCCTCTGGCGGACGCGCCGACAGCGCATGCTCAACCAGGAAGTTATCACGTGTCGGCTCGCCCTTTGCGCCGCCGCTTCTTGCCACGGTGGCGCAGCCTTTGCTTGCCGCTTATCACCCAGTCGGGGTCATTGAAACGCCCGGCGTAGATACCGCGGTAGATAGTGGCGTAGCTGATGGCGTGCGGGCGGCCTTCGTGGCGCAAAGCGGTACTGAATCTGCTCCGGCGACCAGTGCAGTTTCAGGAACCTCTCCTCGACCAGGGCAAAAGTTCCGGGTCATCAAGTTTACGCTTGCGGCGGCAGAGCTTACGCCTGCTGTCGTATTTCTCCTGCGCCTTGCTGGCGTCGTAGCTTTCGCCATCGCTATTGCGCTTCAGTTCGCGCAAGATGGTGCATCTGTGGCGCTTCAACATGGTGGCAATAGCGGCAGGGGCAATGACCCTTGGTTGAACAAGGTCATTATGCAACCCGCTCAATGGGCGTAATATGACGGTAGGCATCCATTTTCAGTCTCCTGCAATGTTTTGATGTTTTTTTGCAGTATCGCTTATGGATGTCTTTTTTTGTAGCTGTTGCGCTGAGTGTAAATTCGCCAGTACATACACCTGGAGCGCTCAGGTGTATATATCCGCCGTCGGTGCGGGGCGGCGGCGGGAGTTTCACTCGGTTTGCCGCTGACGCGAGGTGGGGCGGCGGTCCATTGCCGCGCGGTTCATGTCGTGGGTGACGATGATCATCGCGCCGTGTTTCAATCGCCGATGGGGGCTTTTCATCAGGGCGAAGGCGTGCGCGGCGTTTTCTTGATCAAGGTTGCCGGTGGGTTCGTCGGCGAGCAGGCGGTCCGGACGATTGCAGGGGCGCGGGCAATGGCGGCGCGTTGGCGTTCGCCGCCAGAGAGTTCCGCCGGGCGGTGGTTCAACCGTTCTTTCAGACCGACGGCGGCCAGCAGTTCGCTCGCGCGTGCCAGCGCTTTTTGCGGGCGGTCGCGCGGATTAAGGCGGCATGGCGACGTTTTCCACCGCGCTGGAATTCAGGCGCTGGTGGTGGTGGTAGACAGATCCATGTGCTGGAGTTTTGCCGCGAGGCAGGTTACGGCGGGTGTCGCTGCGCCTGGCTGAGTTGGTGCCGCAGAGGGTGATTTCGCCTTGTTGTGTGTGTGTCAGCCAGCGAGGATGTGCAGCGGGGTGCTTTTGCCGGTGCCGGAGGCGCCGACAGCAGCGACGGTTTCGCCGCGCGCCGGGGCAAGATCGGTGCCGCTCAGGATGGTGAGGCTTTCGCCTTTGCTTTGGTAGGCGAAGTGCAGGTTGGTCGCGGTCAGGACGTGATCGGTCTGGTTTACTCGTGGGAGGGCGCGGGCGGGTTCGGTGCGGGCAGCCATCAGCGCCGGAATGACGGAGAACAGCAGGGGTCAGGATGAGGTGACGATGCTGATGCCCGCTGATGAGCAGCGCGATTTTCGCCGGCAGTTCGTTGATGCAAGTACATTTGCGCGGGCGGGGCGTAGCCGGTGTGGCGCTCAGGAATGCCATGATGCGCGGGACGTTCACCGCGATGGGGATGCGAGACCGACGCGCAGTACGGTACCGAAGGCGCCGAAGGTCAGCCCTTGTGTTAGGAAGATTTGCCCGATTTGGCGGCGGGTCCATGCCCATGGTGCGCAGGATGGCGATGTCGCGCCGTTTTTCGGTGACGACCATGGCACATCAGGAGAGCCGGGCCAAAGGCTGCGACCATGACGATAAGGGCGGAGGATGATGAACATCGCGTTCTTCTCGGTCTGCACCGCGCTGAAGTGGGGCGTTGTCCACGCTCACGCTCAGCTCGCGCATACACGCCGTAGGGGCAGTTGCGGCGTCAGGCGTTCGCGACACCAGCGGCGCCATCGGGTCGTACAGCATGATGTGGTAGCGGTAACGCCTTCGGGCGGTTGTAGCAGTTTGGCGGCATCCTGGTAATTGACCAGCGCCACGCCGTTGTCCGAAGGGTAGTGTCCGCTGCTAAAGGTGCCGACGAGGGTGAAGCGTTTGATGCGCGGCAAGAGGCCGGCGGCGCTCGCCGTCACTTGCGGCACGATGATGGTGACTGTATCGCCGACTTTGGCGATGAATCGGCCAGCACCTGGCCGAGATGAGTGAAATGCGCTTCCAGTTGGCGCTGATTTCCGGGTCGATTTTGGCAAAGTCTGCGACACTTTTCGCCTTCTGCCGGATCAGCGCCTTGCGGGACAACGCCCTGGAAGTGTTCGCTGTCGCCAATCAGTCCCTCTGCACGTAGGGCGCGTAGGGCGATGAGTTCGGGGATGTTGGCGAGATACGGCGCGGGGTCAAAATTCAGGCGGGATGACGCCGGTGCCGTCGCTACTACGCGGCATGGCGTGTGAGTCATGAGCATTTTGTCGCGCGCCGTGTCACTACGCCGTTCATGACGGAGGACGACGATGAGCGCGGCGATGCCGATCAGTGATGCCGATGGCGGATGGCGTTCAGCCCGATGAAAGCGAGGCGCCGCTGCGCCTATGTAAAGCTGTGCACGAGCCCGATTTTGGAAGGCAGGATTTGCATGTCGTTTTTATCCGCGAGCAGCGCGTCCAGTTGCCTGCCGCGCTTCCAGCGCGGTGCAGGTCGTCGCAGCCGCCGACGTGCGTGTCGCCGATGAATGTTGCGGCACGGTTTTTACGGCCACCCGCGCGGGCGATCATTTCTTCAGCGCCGCTCCGGTTCGCGGCTGATGTCGATGCCTTCGTAAAGCGCGCCGCTGGCGGTGGCAGCGGTTAGTGCGCGCGCTGGCAGTAAAGGGCAGGGTGGGCTTATGGTACATAGTGACGAGCCCGTGGCGGGTTCCTTATTTGCTGACGACGGGCGGGTTTTCCGCGACCAGCCGTTGATGCCGCCCTCCAGGATATAAATGGCTTCAAAGCCGCCGTTGCGCAGGGTTTTCGCCGCCGCGGCGTGTTTCATACTCATCGTGGTCGCAAATCACCAGCGGGCGATTCTTGGCGGCGCGGATTTTGCCGATGTGGTCGTGCAGTTCGGCGAGCGGCAGCTTTTTCGCGCCGCGATGTGTCCCTGGCGGAAATCTTGGGCGCTGCGCCAGGTCGATAAAAGGCGCCGTTGCTCGTTGGCCAGCACGGCGGCGCGGGCGTTGCTCACTTTTCGCCGAGCGGCGTTGCGCCCTGCAGCTCAAAATAGATGATGCCGCCGATGGCCGCAAACAGCATGAGAAAAAAGAGATATCGGCCAGGATTGTCCGGCTCATCTGAGGGGTTCCGTAGGCTGTGGAAAGGCGGCGATTATACTGGCGTTTTGCGCCGCTTGTGAGTGTTTGTCTTGGCTAACGAGGCGGTAATGGTTTTGGCGCCTTATAGATGAGTCCCCTCCCCGCAGGGCGAAGCGCGCAGCAGGCAGGGTACCATGCAAAATGCGTCCGCATTTTGCATGCAGAGACTGAGGAGGGTGGGCGATGTTGTTGTTGAATCGAAATTCCGGTTTTCAGTTGGTTGCCCTCACTGACCCTCTCTGCGCAAAGCAATACTTGCGTCGCTACGCGAACGGTGCTGTATCCCAGAGGGAGAGGGAGCTTATCCACGGTAAAGCGGCTAGCGGGCTTTCGGGCAAACGGATGCAAAGGTGAGCGCGGCAGAAGCGCCGTGGCGTCCACCGGCAACAACAACCGTGGCACAAACGGCAGCCATCCACCACGGCCAGTCCGGTCGTCGCCGGTATGGCGCGCAGCGTATCGATGAGACGCAAAAGCGGCGCGGCCGTCGCCCCGCCCGCGTCGCAGCGCGTACGCATTGGCAGCGAGAGCAGCAGATAGTAGCTGGCGTGTGCCAGTGTTTCTGCAGCAAGCGGCGGCACGGCTGAAAGCGTGCGGTGAGCAGCATTGTCGCCATGCCGCAGATAGCGCCGCAGCTGGTACCGACGGTCCAGCGCCGCCAGCAGCCGCGTCGCGCCGCTCGCCGCGTGCGCGTTTTGCCGAAAACCGACGGGGTTGCCCGTAAAACAGCACCTCCCGCCAGCGCCAGCACGAAATATATGGCAGCGCGGCATGCGCCACCCTGGTTGCCGAAGTGCAGCGCGGCGAGAGACATGGCGGCGTGATAAAAACTACGCCGCGCTGTTGCGTAGCGCAGCGCGCCGCCGCAGGGTTGAGCGCCACATACGGTCTGCGCCCGCCGGTGGCTGTCCCGCCGAGAACCGACTAGCGCTTTCCGCACGGTCATCGAGCGCATCGAAAGCCATGCGATCCGCCTGCAAGGCGCGGCGGGTGCCTGCGCACGGGCAGCAGCGTGGCGGGAGGCAGTTCCGCCCTGCCCTGCGGCTACGACGTCCGTGTCCGCGGCGGGCGACAGCGCCCATCGCCTGCTCCAGCGGCGCATGAAAAGCGAACAGCGGCGGTCGTAGATGGCGATCATCAGATGAAACGGCAACGCGGTGAGGCCGAGCAGGTTTAATACCAAATCCAGCCAGGCGCGGCGGCGCCGCTCAGGGCGCAAGGCGAAAAAGCTGCCGCCCAGGCGCGGCAACAGCACCACCGTGCCGGGAAATGGGCGCGCCAGCGCGCCCTGAACAAGCGACCACCATCGTGTAACCGCCCACCGCGCCGGGAATGCCCGCCGTGCGGTGCAAATCGTCAACACCTCGCCCAAAGGCCGGAAGGGGCGCGCTGAAGCAGCGCCGTGTCCGTTGGCATCACCGTCGCCGAACTGTTCCCGTCCCGCTCCCAGGAAGGCGGCGCGGGGGCATCCGCCGTCGTGCGCAGATGCAGGGGTGAGTATCGTCGTGATTTCAGGATGCGCCGCCATATAATCAGCAGCTGCGCCTGCTGTCGGCGCATCGGGCGCGGGCATGACCGACGGCGGCGGTGGCGCTACTCAGCGGTTCAAGTCGTCGAGAAACAGCGTCAGCGCGCCGCGAAAACAGACGATGAAAGAGCGCGCTCACCCGCCGCACCAGGTGTGCAGCGGCAAATGCGTTTTTCAGCAGATGGCTCGCGACTTTCATGCGTCAAGCGAAAAACAGCGCCGCCAGCAGATTGGCGCAAAACGGCAGCCGCCAGGCGCGCGCACTGCGCAGGAAATACACGCCGCCGCAGGGCGCCAGCCGAAATGCCGACCATCACACACGCGCCCGCCTCCCGCGCTGGCGGGCGGCAGGGGCGCCTCGCAAACAACGAGCCAGCAAAAAGCGCCAACAGCAGCCCCAGACGGCGCAGCGCGCGCGCCTCACAACCGTCCGGACGCGCGCGCCGCAACAGCCATTCACGCCAGGCAAAACGCCGCATCAATGCGAGCAGCGGCAGAGACACCCAGACCAACCAGCACGGCGGCGATGGCGACCAACGCCGTAACCGCGAAACGCGACACCCACGAGCAGCGCGCTGCCAGCGCCGCCACCGCCATATCGCCCGCGTAGCGCTCACGGTAGCGGCGCGGGCAAAAGGCGCTGTTGCGGTGCGGCGAGGTAGCCGTACAAACGCGGCGAGGAAGCTGAAAACAGCGCGAGGGGCGGTGATGGCGGCAAGCATGGCAATGTTCGTTGAGATGATTACGGGGTTGTGCTTTTCCGTTGTCGCGCTGCGGGCGGTTTTCTGCCCGATGCGAGTTGACCGCTTCCGGATGACCGCTTCTACCGGCTTGCGTTTGGCATAGAGCGGCGGCGCGGGCGTAGTGAGCGGAGCAACAACTGCAGGGTATATGGCCGCCAAAGGCGAGTTCGCGGCCAAGGCGGGCGCGCAGCTCTGCCACTTCGCACGGACTGGTTGGGCCAGGCGCTGGCAATGCACCCTGTTCGGTCAGGAGCGGCAGCAGGCGTTGCAGCACGGCGCCTGCGGCAATCCACGCGGGGATGGTGTCGTCATCGGTCGCAAGCAGCAGCGCAGGTGCGAGGCGGGAAGCGATTTTGCCGTCGGCCTTGTTCTGCGCGTTCGCCTTTCGGCGCGAGGCAGATAATCGGTTTTGGTCATCCACGCGGGCGGGTTGGGCGCGCCCGTCACGCGTAACTCAAAAGCCGTCAGGGTGCGCTCGCTGTGCGCTTTTGTTGAAAGCGAATCCGGGAGAGCAACTCGCGCGCTGAAGGCTTCGTCGCCCTAACTGGGCGCGGTTGCCATCCATGACCAATTCCGCAAGTTGCGCAATTGCGGCGCGTTTTGTCCCAGACGCGCAGACGCACGGTGTCGTCGCTTTGTACGGCGGCAGTAGCCGTCCAGCAGCGCCTGCGGATGTTGTGCGGCCGTCGTAACGCGCGCGGTTGGTCTGCCGCAGCGGAATCTGTGCGAACAGCGGATCCAGCTGCGCGCCGGGCTGTTTTGTCGAGGGCGGACGGTAATTGTGCCTGCCGCGCTGGCTGCGGTCGTGGTCGCATAGCCGTAATGGTTGGCGGCAATGCGCAGGTTTTCCGCGGCGCAGCGGCTGATAAAGTTCGCGGTCGTCGGGATCCACCACCAGCAGGCGTTTGCTGAAATCGGGCGTAATCGTGATGGCATCGCGCCAAAGGGTAACACGGCTGGGTGTTATGCCGAGAAGAGCTGCTGCGCATATTCGACCATCGCGTGGAAATCATTTTGCAGCGTCATGTTTTTTCTCCGGTTGGGATGATGCTGGACGCAGTGTGCACCACCCGCTTTTCGCGTGGCGAGTCCTTTGCCCGCACGGTGAAACGATGGCTTCAATCTTTAGGGCGTGTTTGCAATTTTGAATTTCCCTCCCTGCGAGGCGGGGGAGGATATCATCAGTGTCAGACGCCCCTGATCGTATCGGAATATCGCCATCACATGACGCGGCGCGCGAAACTTAACGCATCAGGGAATGGTTTTTGTATTTCTGGTCAAAGGATTGTTGGCATTAAGGTGAAAAGCGCAGGTTTTTGTCGGCCGGTATTGTGCCGCTGAGGGTCCACGGTAGCGCACAGGATGTGTGTGTTGGCGACAATTCGACAGGATCATCAATCATCGCTTTTGGCAAAGATTTTTACTCTGCCAGTTAATGCCGCCACCGATCGTCCATTGTTCATTCACGTCATAGCTGGAGAATGCTTTTGAATAAATGCAGCGGGGCGATCGGTTTTCAGGCGCGCGCCTGTGCGGTCTTCAATTTTAGTACGGGTATAGGAAGCGTCCACGCGCCAGTCCGGTAGCGGATCGCCGGAAAGGTCAGCTCCCAGCCACCCTTGCCTGGGTGTTGATCTTCGGCGCGGTAGTGGTCCGAGCCGTCGGCGTGTTCGCCCGCGACGGCGAGGTTGTCCTTGCGCACTTCAAAATACCGCTGCCGAAAGCATTCAGGCGGTCATCCAACCATGCGCCCGGCGCCCAATTCGTAAAATCCGCCTTTTCTGGATCCAGCGGGTTGTGGTTTTATATGTCCTCATTGTCCTGCGGCTGGAAAATGGTGCTGTAATTGGCGCATAGGCGCGGTGAGGTTGTTTAAGGTGAGAATCAGTAGGGTCAGCCCAGATGGGGGTGAAAACGCCGTTTTCTTTACGCACCCGCGGAGATATAGTCATTGCGGAAATCGTATCCGGTTCTTTTCCAGTTGGTGAGACGCGCTCCGGCAAGTAATGCCCAATCGTCATTGAGATGGATGCGGGTCGCGCCATACCAGAAATGGTTTTGTTTTATTGGTGCCGTAACCCGGTAATTCGATTTTTCCGACCGCTCAATTTTGCCATCGCGTACAAACGGCGAAAAGGTCATCCACAGGGTCATCGGCGCGGGTATCGTATTTGGCGTTTTTGCCATCGCGGTAGTCGTTATGGCTGATGCCCATCTGGAATTCGTGCTGGCGGCTAAAGAGCGGGTATTTTCCATCAAAGGTGCATATCGAGGCGTGCTCTGTCGGATGGAAGTTTTCTTCGATGGTGACGGTTGCGCGCTGCCGTCGGCTTAACGCGTCGTAACTGCCGCCGATGCCGTAGTGGTTATCGGCCTTGCCGGCGTGGTAGCTATAGGCGGCGCTGAGTTTCCAGTCGTCGGTAAAATCGTGTTTCATTCGGGTGAAGACTTCCTGCGACGCCGCTTGCTGTATGACCATTCCGCGGCGTTGTTGTCAGCGCGGTTGCATCAGAGCAGACGGTAGCCCGCTGTCTGCATCGCCATACCAGGAGGAAGGAGCCGGGCGTCAGGTGTTTGCTGTGTGACGTCGCTCAGTTTGCAGCCCTGCGCTGACCATCGTCTGCGGGGGTGAGGTCGTATTCAGAGTATGCACCGTGAGGGTTTTGCCATCTTGCCGGGCGCGGCGCTGCCACAGGCCGCCGCGAGTCGTGAGATGGCAACCGCGCGACACGCAGGCTGCCGTTGTAGTTCAAGGCGCCATGCCATCGAAAACGGTGCGGTAATGTCCCCATGTTCCCGCGCCAACATCAATGCTGAAATGCGGCTCGGCGGTCGGGCGTTTGCGCTGCATCTGGATATTGCCGCCGGATCGCCGATGCCGTTTCTCAAACCAGTCAGAGCCGCGCACGACGCTAGCCGATTCGTAAAGCGGCGCTGTCGGTATTGATGCACCGGGGACAGGCCGTAACCGGAGCCGTCGCCGCTGGCGTCAGGAGTCCGTCAATATTGACGTTGTCAATGCGGTATCCGCGGGAGATCTGGTAGTGATAGCCGTCGGCGCTGTTGCCATATTTCACGGAAATAGATGCAGGGGCGTGCGCAATAACTTCACTCACGCTATTAAGTTATTGCTCTTCCATGCGCTTTTTGCGTCGTGGCGGAAATGGACTACGGCGTTTCGCGTCGGGTGAGGTCCAGTCGGTAGCCGAGATGCTGGCGAGGGATGGTGTGAGTTGGTTTCAGCGACCGCTCGGCATTGGCGACGACCAGCGCCAACGTCGCAGAGCTCGCCCGATGCCGCAACGGCAGGCGAGCTTTACTGGCGATGGAAGTCAGGCTGATGGGCGGTTTGCGGGACGGGTGGGCGGGGAAGGGGTTGGCGCATGGGGAACTCCGGCTGTGAGAATCTGTAATTGCGAGATAAATCTTAACATTCCAGCCATCATGCCTGCCGCTTTTTATCGCAACCCCGTCAGTTTATTCGATGATGACGGGGTTGTCGGGCGGTCATTGCCGTGCGGGTCGTCGGGCTTGCCAAAGTGTTGGCACAGAGGCGCGGCGCTGTCAGCGATGAGGCTGTCCAGCGCGGCGACTTCGCCGCCTTGTGAATTAGCGCAGGGTGCGTGCGGCAAGGTCGTCCCAGATGTTCTGCGGGATGACCGCCCAGCACGCCGCATATCTGCGAGGATGTAGCAGCTGCGATGCGGCGAGGTTGGTAAAATCGGCGGCGCGCTGCGGTCTTCTGTATTCCACAGGCCGAGGTGCGAAGTGGCGCTCGACCCCGTGTTTGCGCAGCAGGGTGTGTCGCCAAGGCGGCGGGCGGCGTTCGGTGACCGGGACGCAGTTCGCCGCCGTGGCCCGCGATTCGCCACATTTCACACGCGTGTGCGCGGCGATGGCGCGTACGTCAGCCAGCCCTCCGCGCCGAAAAGCGGTTTTCAGGTTGTACAGGAGGTCTTTAGAACGCGGCCCGGTTTCCGGTAAAGGGTAGAAAACGTCACCAGGGTTGTAGCAGGTTGGCGGTTTTCCACAGGGCATTGCTATCGCTCTGGCGATACTCATCAAGTCTCCTGTACCACGCCGTATGGTGCTTTAGGGGCGTGTTTGCATTTCGGCGGATGCCTCTCGCGACGATATGACGCTGGGACTGGAACAGCTCGCGTAGCGACAAGTGTGCTTGCTGTAGCAGAGGGGTGAGGGCGAGATAAACTGGGCTCACATGACAACGCCCATTAGTTTTCTTGCGAAGTATCTGAAGATTTACAGTTCCCGGTGAATGCGAAGCCCTAGTCGAAAAGAGCGGGATGCTCACTTAAGGGAATTGTGTATGTTGTCATGCGGGTTCGTTTGTCTGCCCTCGCACTGCGCAAGCTGGGGACAAGCGACCTCGCGCGGCGAGAGACTTATCACTGGTGGCCACGCGGCGACAGGAGCGGTGGCAATACTGCCGACCGTCATCGTTCAGACCTGTGAGCTGCTCGGCGCGGATGATCGTGGCTGGATGTGCACTGCGGTGGCGGGCTGCTGGTATCGGGCGCCCGCTGGCGGGCCGAGCGCCGCCTCCGCCGCATCACGGCTGTCCTGCAAGATAGTAGCGGCGGTCGCCTCACAGGCTGGTGCTGCCACCGCCCTGCCTCGGGTGGCGGGCAGGGGTCGCGCGCGCTGGGTGTCCGCTGCGCGGCTCCTGACCGGCTCCCTCGGCTGAGGTGCCCGATAAAAGCGGCGAGCGCGGAATGTTAGTTCGCGGTGACCCAGCCGCCACCTGTCCACAAACCGCTCGTGACTCATCGCCATCTTGCGCCTGCCACATCAGCGGAGCCTGACGGTCGTCTGCATCACTCGGCAGTCCGTCATGGTGCTGGGCGTGGCTGGCGGTGGTGAAGTGCCGCTGGCGCCGGAGGTATGTTGGCAACGTATCACTGCATCTCCGCGGACCGGCAGCCGACCGACGGCGCGGTCGCTGGCGTTCGCGGCGTTCCGGCAGCGGGCGACGGTGCGGTGGTTGGCGCGGGCGTCGCTGCCATCCGACCGCGGCGCGGCCAGCCGCGTGAGCCTGTCGCCACGGCAATGTCCGGCGCAGGGGTGTGAGCGTACCACAGTGCTGGTATGGCGATGCGGTAACGATGCCGCGGCTGCTGCGGGACGGCTGGCGGCGTCGCAACGTCTTTGCCGACTGGGGCTGTTCAATGACGCTGAAGCCGTAGCTACCGCCTTTCTGACGAATACCCGCTCGCTGGCTTTCGCGCAATCGGGCATCATGTTGTTTCTGCGATAACAAACGTAAACTGCGCGCGATGGCGGGTGCCGGCATAATAAAACGACCGCGGCGCGACCGCGTATCAATAACGATGAACGACCTGTCCGCGGTGCGCGTAAACTTGACGTTTCGCGGGCGACCATTCTCAGCTGGCTCACCGCCGTTTTTCGGCTCTGGATGACGGACATAAACCTAACCCGCGGCACCGGGCACTGTCGGGCGTCAACATGGCTGGTGCCGTCAAGACGGCCACCGACGGCAAGCGGGGCGGTGCTTCCGGGTGGCGGACCTGCTACGACGGTCAGCGTGGCGTGGACGTCGATGGCGGCGACCAACGGCGGGTAAAGTAACGCGGATGACCGGTGCCAGCTGGCCGCCTGTAACAGCCAGTGCGCTGCGCCTGGCCTGGCGGCTGCGCGACAGAAATAAAACCGTGCGTTCGGCGCGCCGTGACCCGCTGCGGGGAAAATGAAATTGCAACGCGTGGATGCGTGCGGGCGGGCTACCACCTGCTGAATGATGCCTGCCGTCCGCATCAACAGGCCTTCGCGTATTCCGCGATGATACCATGTTTTGCTGGCGTGTGCGTCACGGAACCACGCCCGGTTGACGACTGCCGGTGGTGGTGGCTGTCCGGCCTGGACTGCACCGCAGCTGCACACCGCACTCGGCCATTGACTGTCGACCCGTGCAGTCGACGCAGCAGGCCTGATTGCGTCGCACTCGTGCGGCGCAGCTGGATCACTGTTCACCCGCGCGGCTGAACGCGCGCGATGCTGGCCTGGCCCGGTCCGGCGCTGCTGGCTCCTCCACATCTCGCTGTTTGACCTCCTCGTCTGCGCATCTGGATTAACGCGCCGCAATTCGCTGGCAGAATGGTGGTTGTTAACGGCGCGGTGCGCTCTCCTGGATCGCTCGGCTCCAGCAGCGCCTGGGCAACCTGAGTACGCGATGGTGCCTGCGGTATCCAGCTCGCGCTGCGGGGGCAAACGGCAAATCGCTCCACTGCTGCTGCGACCGACGTTTCATCCCGAACGCGCCATGCTGCTCGGCAGGCTGTGCCAGCAGGTAATCTTCGCATGACCGGGCTGTTCCCCGCCGCCGCTGCCTCTCTGGCTGGCCGTAGCTGGTATCCGAAATCGCGCTCGCTGCAGGCGGCCACTCCGCAGCGCGACAGGCACCTGTAATCATCTCGGCAATTTGATATATGCTGCCGCGCGCTTCGCCGTTGCGCCACCGGCGCTGCCGCGCCGTTCGCGCCCGCGGCGACGGCGAACCAGCGCTGGTACGGAGACCCACCCGGCGTGTCTCGCTGCCTGCGGGTTGACCTGGAATCGCTGCGTGATGCGGACCTGCCTGGCGTGGTGGCTGTTGAACGGCGCCGCGTCGGACGGCGAGGCTGCTGCTGACTGCTATTTTGCCTCGCGGGCTGAGCGCGCGTGGGCTCGGCATTCGGCCAACGGCGCCTGCGCAGTGCGCGCGCGCGGCTGCGTTGCGCCAGTCTGCTGGCGCGGGCGCTGGCGTGCGCGAAGTCGCGACCAGCCTGCTGGCTGCCCTGCGGCGTGGTGGCTGCTGTCATTTCGCGGGCGCGCGACGCTGTTCTCGACGACCACTGAACTTGCTCCCTCGCAAATCGGTCGCCGCCCGCCAATGCACAGGCGGTCTGCTGATTATGACCTCAAATCTGACGACATCTGATGCTGAATATACGCCGCCTCTCCCAGGGCTGGTGGTCTGGACCCAGCGGCAGGCAGGTGAACATTTACACCACCGACGGCGATCCGGCGCCAGTAAACGACAGAATGATCGCCGTGCGCTGGCGCTCATTTCGGCGCAGTGCCACTGCTGCTGCGCCTCAAGCAACGGCGCCCAGCGGCCGCCGTCGCTGGACTACGGCTCATCTGATCTGCGCCGGGTTTCAGGCGATGCCGCCGCGGTTTCTGAACGTCGCAGAAGCCACCGAGGCCGTGCTGCCTCACTGCGCTGCCGCGCAGCGTCGCCCGCCTGCAGGCGGATCGCGGAACAGGCTGCGCTCAGGCGCGGGCTGGTCTGTTCTCGGCAGGCCTGTCAGCTACGGCGCTCGCCGCCGGCGGCTGCGTTGCGCGGGCGGCGACACCGCTGCGCTGTCGTGCGCTGCGGAGCGGTGCCAGCCTGTGTTTAGGCTGCACGCGGCCGCGTGTCCCGTCGACTTTATCGCGCGTGCTGCTCACCTCACGCTCCTTCGCGCTCTGGCTGGCACCGCAACCTGCGTTTCGCCGCCAGTCGCGCGCGCTACGGGCACCCGGGCATTTGACTGCTGCGCTGCTCGACGGATGTTTCGTTTATGCCACGGTGTTGTGCCGGAATGCTATCGCTGTCGTTGCCAGCCAGCAGGCGTTCGTCCGTCGGATCACTCCTCTGGGACAACATTCTGTGTGGCGACTGTGCTGCGCGGCGGGGAAGTTGGTGAGCAAATCAGTCTTTCAGACTGATTCAGCTGGCATCGCCCGCGGGCCCCGCGCAAATGCGGACGTTGTGGGCTCACTGCCGCGCCGCTGGGAGGACCTCTATGGGCATGACCGCCGGCGGATTTCTTTCTGGCGGCGCAAACTGCCTGTCGCCGCGCACGGCCTGTTCAGATAATCAGGTGCCTGCGCGGCCTGCCTCATGCTGTTCTGACCATCGACATCATCTATTCGGCTACTGGCTTTGGCGCCGCTCGGCATGGTTTTCTCACTGCCGATGCTTCAATATCGACTGCTGGCCTCGGGCCGCCGGGCCTGTCCGCGGGCGCGGCGCCGCTGCCGAACACGACCGTCGGTAATCCGCCGCCAAATCTTTCCGTTGACCACGGTGGCATGGTACCGCGACGTCGCTGCGCGGCGGCGACTGAAACCGTTACCTGCCGGCGCGCGCCGCTGCTGCTGGCGCGGGTGCTGAGGCGTCGGGCATCGACCTGGTCAGGCGGCATGTGGTCGCCCGCGCGGAGTGACCGCAAGTGTTCATCGACGTTGCACGTCGACGCGCTGAGGCTGGCGGGGCTGCTGGGCGCGCGCTCGCGGGTTGGCTGTTCCGTCGATCGCGCCAGCGCGGGCAGACGCCGTCCTCGCCGTCGTCGGCATCTCGTATCAGCACGCTGTCGTCTCAGTCGTGAACGGCGTGTTCGGTCACGTGCTGCGTGGCGTCATCCGCCCGGGCGCGCCTGTCGCCAGCGTCTGGCTCCGCGCCGTACGGGGTGAGACGGCTGCCAGGGGCGTTGATCTGAAAGAAGGAAAGTGTTTCGCGGTAACAAATATTCGTCGACCGGTGCTGGACCAGCATGAAGTCGACGACAAAGCGTCATCTGCCGCAGGTGACGTGACGCCGCCGGCGCTTCGCCTGGGTCGGCAACGACGGTGCCAGGCTGCCGAGGCGTTACCGGCTGCATGCCTGACCGTGCAGTGCCGCGGGCACTGAGCGCCACTGCCAGCTCGGCGCGTGCCAGCCAGGCGTTCGTCGTCTCTGCCTCGGTCTGTATCGGCCATCGGTCGTCGCGGCGCGACGCGTCTGCCGCAGGCTCCGGCAAATCTTCTGGCGCTGACGCTCGGCACTCGACACTGGGCGCGATCGGTCTCGGCGTCATCGCGGTGGGCGTCCCGTCTGGGCGGCGCTGTGCGCGGGCTGCCAGGCGTCGACGCCTATCAGCAATGTTGTCATGCCTGGCTGTTCTCCATCATTCCGGCAATGACCGCCCGCGAACCGCCCGCGCCAGTGCGTGACGTCACGTGACAGCTGCCGCCTGGGGCGCCCTGAACCGACGGCGCCTGACAGGCTCGTCGCCTCCGGCCTTCATACCCTGCTACCCCGAATAGTCTACAACGGTATCACTCTGCAACCAGACCATCACCTGCTGTCCATGAAGTTCCTGTTCACTGCTGCTGAGCGCGTCGCCGCTCCGGCCGCCACTGCTGGCTGCGCGAGGCGGCGCCCGGCCGCCGTGTTCGGCTGGACGCCACTGCGCCAGCGGGCGCGACGGTCGCTGCCGCCGTGCCGCCCAGTGGTCATCGACTGCTGCCAGGCCTGGCTGGTCGGCCCGCCGCGCCACCGCTCGCGATGGCTCGTCGACGGCTGCGGCGCGATCGTCGCGCCCACGGGCGCCCGCCTCTGGGTCGCGGTAAACGGTGAGGCCACCTCGGCTGACGGTTCTATACGCCTGGGCGCTCAGGCCAACAACTGTGGCGGTGGTCAGAGATGCGGCAACCTGGACATCCGTAAGCGACTGCCTGGCTGTCAGGAAACCGAGGCTGCCGCCGTTGACGGGGTTATGACGCCGTTCGAGCCAGATCGACCATATTACCGCCGCGTGACGCCTGGTCATCTTTACGCGGTTTGGCGCAGCGTGACGGCGACGGCGGGCTGGCGAACGTCGCTCAACGGCAGGCGGGCTGCCCGAGTTCTGAGCTCACTGAGCAGGTGGTCGGCCACCGCTTGCGCCTCGGCTCGCCTGGCGCCACCCGGTGCCCGACTGAGGGCATGACAGGCTGCGCCACCGTGGTGAGAAACGGCGGCGCTGAAACGAACCGGCGTGGGCTCCCGGTTGGCTGCTGTCGGCACGGGCCACGGGCGCCTGATGGGCCTGGCTGCTGTCTACGGTGCGGTGCTGGGCGGCGGACGATGCGTGGGCTGGGGTGCGCGCGGCATGCGGTGATGGCGGGCGTTGAGGGCAAAATGCCGTTCCGCCGCCGGCTGGCGTGACGCTCGGTCGCTGCCAGCGACGGCCCGTGAGCATCGGGATGTTGCAGCCGGTGGTCGCCAGGCGACCGGCGTGAGCGCCCGTTGCGATGGTGCCGATGGTGTTGCGGGCTGACAATTCTGCTGCTGCTACCGCATGCGGCGACGGCTGTTTCCAGGCTCGGCGCAAATGCCTGACGACAATCATCACCGATCGGTTAATTCAACCACCGACGCATCCGCTCTATCGGTCCATTCATCCTGTGCGGCGCGGCGCTTCCGTGCGCCCGACTGCCCGCTGAACAAAAGCATTGTTCGCGCTGGATCCCGCAGGCGATAACCGCCTGCGCCGCCCGGTGGGCGCTCGCCGTGGCTCGGGCATCCGCTCGCGCGGGCTGGAACTGCACGATGCGCCCGTCATTCCTGAGTAACGGAGCCATATCCTGGTGAAGACCGCGTAACCTCCTGTCGCCGGGCTCTGGGCGTGGGCAAGTCAATATCGACAGCGACCGCGACTGGACTCTACGGCACATAACGACCGCCATCTTTCCTTTATGTGTCGCCGTTTGTTCAATTCTCAGGGTAATGTGTTTGCTATCATGTCTTCTGGTGTCCCGCCGCCACGCTCGAACGGGCGAAGCCGCTGTTTCATTAAAGGCGGACCGTCCGGCACGGCGGCGTCCGTCGGCGGTGAAACGGGCTCGCCTGGCGTCCGCTGTGCGCAGGCCCTGTTTCATGGCTGACGCTGGTCTTGCGGGGCAGCTCGTGCGCAGGCGAACCGTGAAAGCGGGCGCCGCTGAGCTCACGGTGACAATCACGCTGGCCACTCGTGGGCGTTCTCAAGCGCGCCGCCGCTGCGTTCGGCTGGTGGCTGGTGACGGTGAGCACTCGTCAAGCAGGGGCTCGCCGCATGCAAACCGTGGGACCAGCCGAGCGGACCACAGACTGAGGCTCATGCCGCCGCTGGGAAAGGAAACAGCGATCGGGCGGACGCCTGTGCCGGCCCGCGACGACGTGGGAAGAGGGCGTTGTTACGATGCGTTTCACCGCCGGGCACGACCGCGATGCTCGCGATCACGATCGGGCTGACCGCATTCTCCGATGCCACTACGGCAACTGCTGCTCAATCAATCGCGATTGACCGCGCCAACGCCGCCATCTGGGGTTGACGCCGCCCAGGCCTTCACCGCGCGCTGGCTGTTTCTGCCTGTGCTGACCGTTCCTCTTCGTGCCTGTCGCGAAAAGGTGTTCAATGGGCGGCTGCGTCATCCACGGCTTTCGGGCGCAATACCATCGTATCTGGTGCCATTTCGGCAAAATTAATCCTCGGCCACCATTTCAAGGCGAAGGTATGGCTGGCGGCGGACGACAGCCGCGTCCGTTGGCATGACTCGCCCGACAGATATCTCGTGCTTCGATACCGGACCCGTCTGTAACGACAAACGCACTACAGGCGCAGGCGGCCTCGTAATATTCGGGAGGATTACCTTCGCCGACCTGGTGGCGCCGGTGGCAGTGGGTGCGGACGTCGCCGCGGGCCGAACTGCGCCGAGACGCTGCGCGTGATGCGCGTCGAACTCGCCCGGCTCGCCGCGGGCATCTGCTCCGGCGCGGCATTTGCACCGGCGCGGTGACGGCGTCTTCCGTAGTCGCCGCCGCCAGCGATAACCGGACAGTGCGTTTCACTGACGGCGGTCGTATTCTGATGTGTCGACCACCCGTGCCGGCAATTTCGCCGCGCGGTGCGGGTTACCATTGGCGCCGGGAACGGCGCGATGCTGCCACCGGTAAAATCCGGCTATCGTCTATGCGCGATGGCATTACCGGACTGGCGAGCACCGGGTCAAGGCGATTGGTGCGAGGCGACACTGCCGTTCGAACTCTTTGCCAACCGCTTCCGTACCATGACGTCACCCGCGCGGCATGGCGACAACGCTACTGGCGAAAGTCGCGATCAGCGCCGCCAGCTCACCTGCGGCGAACAATATTTCGGCTGCCAGCAATTCTGTTTGTTTATCTAAGTTACGTCAACGTCAACAAACTGCTGCTAACTGTTAATCACCTGAACTGA